>Ga0208063_1000551_pt1 | contig 11775 bp, 11 predicted proteins | sample DeeseametaMP0203_FD_184219 | JGI IMG/M metagenome (GOLD analysis project Ga0208063, IMG submission 184219) | Marine microbial communities from the Deep Atlantic Ocean - MP0203 (SPAdes) | ecosystem: Environmental > Aquatic > Marine > Oceanic | place: South of Cape Verde, Atlantic Ocean... | reverse complement strand
CTCTAGCCATACCTTCTACTTGACTAATCATTCCGTGCATACCCTCGGTTAAAAGTAAGGTTTTCAATTTTTTCATAAATACTTTATTTATATTTCTATATTTTGCTTATCCACAGCATAATAAAAGGTTTTCTTTAATTTGATAAACCTTTATACATCTTCCATGGAAATATGCGTATTGAAGAAGATATCAAGTTGGATTATGCCGATGTTTTGTTTCGGCCTAAACGAAGTACTCTACACAGTCGTAAAGACGTAGAGCTTAAACGCACCTACACATTTAAGTACAGTAATCATCAATGGTCAGGAATTCCCATTATAGCCGCCAATATGGATGGAGTTGGTGAGTTAGAAATTGCTAAAAACTTAGCTAAATTTGAATTAATGACTTGCTTAACTAAACAACACGATACCAAAATGATCAAACGTTGTTCAAGAATTAAAGAAATTTATTCTCATATTGTACTTAGTTGCGGAACTGGTGAAGAAGACTACAAAAGAATCAATAACATTTTAAAGGAATATAGTTTTTTCGAGTTCATTTGTATCGATATTGCAAATGGATACTCTGATCATTTTAGTAAATTTGTTAGTTCTGTCAGAGAAAAATATCCTACTAAGACTATAATTGCTGGAAATGTGGTTACAGCCGATATGACGCAAGAGTTAGTTTTAAATGGAGCAGATGTTGTTAAAGTAGGTATAGGCCCTGGAAGTGTATGCACAACGCGTATTCAAACAGGTGTGGGCTATCCTCAACTGAGCGCGGTTATCGAGTGTGCAGATGCAGCACATGGACTTGGTGCTCATATCATCGCTGATGGTGGATGTACCTGCCCTGGCGATGTAGCAAAAGCTTTTGGTGCAGGAGCTGATTTTGTTATGTTAGGTGGTATGTTTGCAGGTCATGATGAAGGTGGTGGGAAAACAATTAAAAAAAACGGATCAAAATTTATTGAGTTTTATGGATCAAGCTCAGACACTGCAATGGATAAGCACTATGGCGGCCACGCTGACTATAGAAGTAGTGAGGGAAAAAAGGTTCAATTAAAATATCGTGGAAAAATTAAAGATACTGTTTTAAATATCTTGGGTGGCCTTAGAAGTAGTTGTACTTATGTAGGAGCTCCATCTCTAAAACAGCTAAGTAAGTGCACAACTTTTGTCAGAGTTAATCAACAATCCAACGACACTTTTGAATAAAACTAAGTATAAGTTAAGAACTTTAAATCTGCTCAGAAGTGATTATATGTATTTTCAAAGATGAATAGTAACTCTAAAAAACACTCGAAAGTATTAATTTTAGGATCTGGTCCCGCTGGATACACAGCTGCAATTTATACTGCAAGAGCAATGCTGGAACCAATATTAGTACATGGTTCCGAACCTGGAGGACAAATGACTACTACAACAGATGTACAAAATTATCCTGGGTATACCGATGTCATTCAAGGTCCTTGGCTGATGGAACAAATGAAAGGTCAGGCAAAAGCTGTGGGAACAGATATGATTCAAGATCATATAAAAAAAGTTGATCTAAGCAAAAAACCATTTAGAGCCATAGGTGACAGTGGACAAGAATATACTGGTGATTCAATTATAATTTCAACTGGCGCTCAAGCAAGGTGGTTAAATTTAAAATCTGAACAAGAATATAGAGGATTTGGCGTTTCGGGATGTGCTACTTGTGATGGCTTCTTTTTCAAAGATAAAGAAGTAGCAGTGATTGGCGGAGGAAATGCTGCTGTTGAAGAAGCACTTTTCCTAACCAAATTTGCAACAAAAGTAAGACTAATTCATAGAAGAGACAAGTTTCGTGCAGAAAAAATGCTACAAAAAAAATTAATGGAAAATAAAAAAATTGAAATTATTTGGGACTCCGTACTAGAGGAAGTTTTGGGCAATAAAAATCCTAAAGGTGTAACTGGAATTAAAATCAAAAACTTAAAAACGAATAAAATTACTGAGATCAGTATTCACGGCTTGTTTATAGCTATAGGACATGATCCAGCAACATCTTTATTTAAAGGACAATTAGACATGGATAAAGAAGGATACCTAATTACTAAACCAGATTCGACTGCAACAAACATGCCAGGAGTATTTGCTGCCGGAGATGTTAAAGATAAAATTTTTAGACAGGCAGTAACGGCTGCAGGTATGGGATGTATATCAGCTCTTGAAGTAGAAAAATTTCTTTCAAAACAAAATTAACTTAACTTAAGCTTTTACAAAAGTTGGAAATCCTATCTAAAGCTTTTTTGAGATTATCCATTGAAGTTGCATAAGATATCCTAAAATAACCCTCTAAACCAAATGCTGAACCCTGTACAACAGCAACCTGATAATTTTCTAAAAGAGAGCTAACGAAATCTAAGTCTTTTTTAATTATTTTTCCCTTTTTATCTTTTTTGTTGAAACATTTTGAGCAATTAGGAAATACGTAAAAAGCTCCATTAGGTTTTAAACAAGAAATACCATCAATTTTATTTAAAGCTTCAACTACAAAATCTCGTCTTTCTTTAAAAGATTGGTTTCTTTTAACGATAAAATCTTGAGTTCCTTTTAAAGCTTCGACAGCCGCAGCTTGGCTAATAGACGAAGGATTTGTTGTTGATTGAGATTGTAATTTTGCCATTGCTTTTATAATTTCTGTAGGCCCAGCACCATAACCTATTCTCCAACCTGTCATAGCATACGCTTTGCTAACACCATTCATCGTAAGAGTTCTCTCTTTTAATGCTTTAATTTGCGCAATAGTAAAAAATTTAAAACCATCATAAATCACATGCTCGTAAATATCGTCACTCAAAATAAATACATTTTTATTCTCCTTTAATACCTCTCCTAAAACTTCAAGTTCCTTTTGTGTGTAACAAGATCCTGTGGGATTAGAAGGAGAATTTATTATTAACCATTTAGTTTTATTACTAATATTTTTTTTTAAATCAATTGGCATAATTTTAAACTGATTTTTTTCAGAACACTTTATAATCCTTGGTATGCCACCTGCTAAAAGAACTATGTCGGGATAAGATACCCAATAAGGAGCAGAAATAATAACTTCGTCCCCAGGATTTATTGTTGCAAGCATAGCATTAAAGATTACTTGTTTGCCGCCAGCACCTACAGAAATTTGTTCGGATAAGTAGGTTAAACTATTTTCTTTTTTAAATTTATCAATTATCGCATTTTTCAAAGCCGGGGTCCCATCTACTGCTGTATACTTTGTTTCACCCTTGTTGATTGCGTCAATTGCAGCTTTTTTAATATTTTCGGGTGTATCAAAATCTGGTTCTCCAGCACCCAATCCAATTACATCTTTGCCTGCAGCCTTTAATTCTCTTGCCTTTTGGGCCACCGTTATTGTGGGTGATGGTTTAATTCTTTTTAAAGAATTGGATACTATGCTCATTAATCTTATTATATTTAATAATTATTAAGTTATTATTAACTGTAATGCAAAATACATATCAAGAAAAATCATCTGATCCAATTGGTAAAGATTTTTTATTTGGAAAAAAGTTAGAAGGTGGCATTAAATTAACTGCAGTTAGCGATTTTAGTCCTGCGGGAGATCAACCGGAAGCTATAAAAAAGCTTATTTCTGGAATAAAAAATAAAAAAAATGATCAAGTTCTATTAGGCGTAACAGGTTCGGGTAAAACTTTTTCTATGGTAAAAATAATTGAGGCTTTAAATAGACCAGCTCTAATTCTTGCACCAAATAAAACTTTGGCTGCTCAATTATATGGTGAGATGAAAACTTTCTTTCCTAATAATGCTGTTGAATACTTTGTATCTTATTATGATTATTACACCCCAGAAGCTTATGTTCCAAGATCTGACACATATATAGAAAAAGAAGCTTCAATCAATGAACAGATTGATCGAATGCGTCATTCAGCTACGAGATCACTTCTTGAAAGGGATGATGTAATAATAGTTGCAAGTGTTTCTTGTATTTACGGTTTAGGATCAGTCGAATCTTACAGTAAAATGACCTTAGGTATCAAAAAAAATCATGAACATAACCGTGAGCAAATTATAAAAACTCTGGTTGATCTCCAATACAAAAGAAATGATCAAAACTTTCATCGGGGCACATTTAGAGTTAGAGGGGATAATTTAGATATTTTTCCGTCTCATTTAGAAGATAGAGCGTGGAGACTTTCCTTATTTGGAAACAAAATAGAAAGTATAGTTGAATTCGATCCTCTGACAGGCAGTAAAACTAATGATTTAAATTTAATTAAATTGTACGCCAATAGTCACTACATAACGCCAAGACCTACAATCGAACAAGCAATCAAAGAAATCAAAAAAGAATTAGAAATTACCCTAGAAAAACATAAATCAGAAAATAAACTTTTAGAAGCCCAAAGATTAGAGGAAAGAACTCGTTTTGACTTAGAAATGATAGAAGCTACAGGAACTTGTGCTGGAATAGAAAATTATTCTAGATTTTTGACGGGAAGAAAGCCTGGTGAGCCTCCTCCTACTCTATTTGAATATTTTCCAGATAACACTTTAATATTTGTCGATGAAAGTCACGTAACAGTCCCGCAATTAAATGGAATGTATAAAGGAGATTACACAAGAAAAAAAACTTTGTCTGAATATGGTTTCCGATTGCCATCATGTATGGATAATCGACCACTTAAATTTGAGGAGTGGGATTCAATGAGAACTCAAACAGTCTTTGTATCGGCAACTCCAGGTCCATGGGAGCTTCAACAAACTTCGGGAAAATTTGTTGATCAAGTAATAAGGCCCACCGGACTATGCGATCCTGAAGTTCAAATTAGACCAGCAAAAAATCAAGTAGATGATCTTTTAGCAGAATGTAAAGAAGTTGCTAAAAAAAATTTTAGATCATTAGTAACAACTTTAACTAAAAAAATGGCTGAAGATTTGACAGAATATCTACATGAGAATGGAGTAAAAGTTAGATACATGCATTCTGATATAGATACCTTAGAAAGAATTGAAATCATGAGAGACTTAAGAATGGGAGTTTTTGATGTCTTGGTAGGTATCAACTTATTAAGAGAAGGATTAGATATTCCAGAGTGTGCCTTAGTTGCAATTCTGGATGCCGACAAAGAAGGTTTTTTAAGATCTGAAAGATCTTTAATTCAAACGATGGGAAGAGCCGCAAGAAATATTGAAGGAAAAGTAATATTGTATGCGGATAAAAAAACTAAAAGCATAAAAAAAGCGATTGAAGAAACTGATAGAAGAAGAAAACTGCAGTTACAATATAATAAAAAAAATAACATTACTGCTACATCAATTAAAAAAGGTATATCGGATATTTTAGGAAGTATTTATGAAAGAGATTACACAAAAATTGATATTGATACCTCAATTGGTCATAACTTAAAAAAACATTTAAAATCTCTTAAGAAAAAGATGAAAGAAGCTGCTGAAAATCTTGAATTCGAAGAGGCGGCTAAAATCAGAGACGAAATAAGAAAATTAGAAGCAAGCGAATTAGAGATTGGCATTAATCCCAAAATTAGACAGTCTAAATTGCAAAATAAAATTTATCCCGAAGGAAGATCAACTCAAGGCAGACCTGGAACAAGACCAAAAAGAAAGAAATGAAAAATAAAAATCTATTAATTACGGGAGCAGCGACAAGAGTTGGAAAAGCAATAGCGCTACATTTTGCTGAAAGAGGTTGGAATATTGCTCTTCATTATTTTAAATCATCATTAAAAGCTCGAAATCTAAAAAAAATAATTGAACAAAATTGGGTAAAAGTAGCTTTAATTAAAGCTGATCTAAAAAATGTAAAACAAGTTGAAAAAATTATCCCATTAGCGAAAAAACAGTTGGGAACAATTGATTGCCTGATAAATAACGCAGCATTATTTGAAAAAGATGATATTTCTAATTTTACACTTAAAAGCTGGAACGATCATTTAAATGTAAACCTTCTTGCCCCAACAATCTTAACTAAACAATTTGCAAAACAAGCTTCAAAGAAAACTACCTCGAACATTATAAATATTATTGATCAAAGAATATTCAAACTTACACCATTTTTTATGTCGTATACTATTAGTAAAAGCGCCTTACATACTTTGACAAAAACTATGAGTATGAGATTGGCACCAAATATAAAAGTTAATGGTATTGCTCCTGGACCTACAATAAAAAGTAAAAGACAAACGGACAAACATTTTAGAAATCAGGTTAAATCTACATTGCTTAAAAAATCTGTTCGTTTAGAGGATATTTGCAATACCGTTGAGTTCCTAGTCAACAATAATTCTATCACTGGACAGATTATAGCTGTTGATAGCGGCCAAAATTTATTGTGGAATAAGAAAGATGAAAAAGAATAATTTTAAAATTATAGAACTAAAACCCGAAAAAAATAAAAATTCGGTTAAAAGAACTGTATTTATAAAAGATTTTATTGTTCATGAAATAATAGGAATTCACGATCACGAAAAAATTAAAAAGCAAAAAATAAAATTTAATATAGTCATTGATGTAAATCAAAATACAATACCTGATGAAAAAGATATAAGAAGCATTATAGATTATGAAAAAATTATAACCAAAATAGAAAATCTTACCAAAAGTACACAGTATAATTTTTTAGAAAGTTTAGCTGAGGATTCTTTTAAAGAAATATTTGAAGACAAAAGAATAAATTATGTAAAAATCAAAATAGAAAAACCTGATGCTATAAAAAATGCTGATTCGGTTGGTGTAGAAGTCTTTAAAAGTAGAAGTGATTATGAGGGATCTTGATTTTGGAAAAGAGTTAATTAGAAAAAAAATTCCATTAGTTTCTAATAGTCCTGGAGTATACAGAATGCTTGATAAAAAAAATCAAGTACTCTATGTCGGTAAAGCCAAAAACCTACCAAATCGATTGAAAAGTTACGCATTAGATAAAAACCAACCCACAAGAACGGAACGAATGTTAGCTTTAACGCAGAATTTAGAAATAATAACAACTAACAGTGAAGCCGAAGCGTTGCTTTTAGAAGCAAATTTAATTAAAAAGTTTAAACCTAAATTTAATGTACTCCTGCGGGATGATAAATCTTTTCCTTATATTTTTATAGAAAAGGATTGTGATTGGCCTCAGTTATCAAAACATAGAGGAAAAAAAAATAAGAATGGTTATTATTTTGGTCCATTTGCCTCTGTTGGCTCAGCAAACTGGACCATAAAAATTTTACAGAAAGTATTTTTGTTGAGAGTTTGCAATGATTCTGTTTTCAAAAATAGAGATAGACCGTGTATCCTTTATCAAATTAAAAGATGTTCGGCACCTTGTGTAAATTACCTAAGTAAAACCGAATACTCTAAACTTGTGTCAGACGCGATATCATTTCTTTCAGGAAAATCAAAAAGTATTCAAAAAAAATTATCATTTGATATGGAAAAAAGTAGTAAAAAAATGGATTATGAAAAAGCTGCTACCTATAGAGACAGAATAAAGGCATTAACTCAAATTCAAACATCTCAATATATAAGTTCTACAAATCTTGATAATGCAGACGTAATATCTATTTCCCAAGAAGCAGGCAAAAGCTGTATCCAGGTTTTCTTTTATAGATCTAAACAAAATTGGGGTAATCAATCTTATTTTCCTTCCCATGACCAATCTCATACTGCCGAAGAAGTTTTAACTTCATTTATTACTCAATTTTATGAAAATAAAAACGTACCAGCTGAAATTTTATTAAATAAAAAAATTAACGATTTAAATTTAATTAAATCTGCCCTCGAAAAAAAAGAAGAAAAATTTATATCCATAAAAGTTGCCACAAGGGGTAATGCTTTAAAGTTATCAAAAATGGCTGAAAAAAATGCGAAAGAAGCTTTAACTAGAAAAATTTTTGAGTCTGAAACTAATATTAAACTTCTTGATCAAGTCGCTGATAAATTCAAATTAAATATCTCACCAAGAACGATAGAAGTGTATGATAATAGCCATATTCAGGGATCTAATTCTGTTGGTGCATTAATTACTTTTGGTTCAGAAGGTTTTATTAAAAAACAATACAGAAAATTTAATATAAAAAATAAAGAACTTAATAGTGGAGATGACTACGGAATGTTAAAAGAAGTATTCGAAAGAAGATTTTCTAAAATCATTAAAAATAAAAAACAAACAGATGTAATAATTCCTGATCTAGTAATTGTCGATGGTGGAAAAGGACAATATTCAGTCGGCAGAAAAATCTTAGACGAATACGGTTTCCATGATATTCCAATAATAGCTATTGCCAAAGGCAAAAATAGAAATAAAGGTGATGAAACTTTCATACACAAAAGCAATAGTATTAAATTAAATAAAAGAGAACCTTTGTTGTTTTTTCTTCAAAGATTGAGAGATGAAGCACATAGATTTGCTGTAAGTAGTCACAGAATGAAAAGAAAGAAAAGCTTAACAAAATCTTTATTGGATCAAATAAATGGTATTGGTAGAACAAGGAAAAGAGCTTTATTAAATTATTTCGGATCCGCCAGAGCAGTTGAATCAGCTAGTTTTGATGATTTAAAAAAGGTAGAAGGTATTGAAACTTCTGTGGCACAAAAAATACATGATTTTTTTCATAACTAATAAAAAATATGAAACTTAAAATACCAAATATTTTAACTATAGGCAGAATCATTTTGGTTCCTATATTTATATCAACTTTTTATCTACCAGGAGCTTTAGGTGATTGGATTCCATTTTTTATATTTGTATTAGCAAGTTTTACAGATTTTTTAGATGGTTTACTTGCCAGATTATACAAAGAAGAGTCAAAGCTTGGTGAACTATTAGATCCTATTGCCGATAAAATTATTGTAGCAAGCGCTTTGGTACTTTTGGTAATGGATGACACTATAAAAAATTATGAAGTTATAGCTGCTATAATTATTCTGATAAGAGAAATATTAATTTCTGGTTTAAGAGAGTTTTTAGCCAAGGTTCAAGTTTCCATGCCAGTTACCAGCTTAGCCAAATTCAAAACATTTATACAGATGTTTGCAATCGCAACTTTACTGACAGGTGAAAGCGGTAACAAACTGCTTAACTTTGCAGATTATAACGCACATTCAATTGGAATTATTTTGTTGTGGTTATCCGCTTTTTTTACGCTCTATACAGGCTACGATTATATAAGAAAAAAAATACACCACGCAATTGACTAAACTTAAAAATATTAAGCTGCGGTTTTTTTTCTAACTAAAGCTTGATAACTTTCGGACAGATCTTTAATAACATTACAAACTGAAAATTTATATTTATCAATTTGAGAAACTGGTGTGATTTCTGCTGCTGTACCTGTTAAAAAGCAACCTGTAAATTTACTCATTTCCTCAGGTTTAATTTTTCTTTCGACAATTTTAATATTTTTTGACTTTGCTATTTCAATAACGCATCTTCTGGTAATTCCGTCTAAAAAAGAATCTGGAATAGGCGTGTGCAATTCATTATCATTGTTCTTAAAAAATATATTAGCACCTGTTGCTTCTGCTACATTGCCTTGATAATCGAGCATTAGCGAATCTGTAAAACCTTTTTTTTCTGCTTCATGTTTTGACAAAGTACAAATCATATATAAACCTGAAGCCTTTGTATCCCATGGAATTGTATCAGGGGCTGGCCTTCTCCATTTAGAAATATTTAATTTAATACCTTTCAATTTAAGGTTGGGGTCAAAATATGAACCCCACTCCCATGCTGCAATTGCTACATGAATTTTTGTTTGTTGAGCTGAAATTGCCATCATTTCACTTCCTCTCCACACTACTGGCCTAACATATCCATTTTTTACTTTTTGAATTGCGACTATATCTTTACAAGCCTTGTTTAGGGATTCTTTGTTATATGGCATTTCAAAACCTAGTCTTGAAGCAGAATGAAATAATCTTTCTGTATGCTCATGAAGTTTAAATATTTCTCCATCATAAACTCTTTCGCCTTCAAAAACACAACTAGCATAATGTAGTCCGTGGCTTAGAACATGTATTTTTGCATCAGCCCAATTTAATGGTTTGCCATTAAACCAAATCTTGCCCGATCTTTTATCAAAAGGTATAGATTCCATAAAAAATTTCTTAATCTTAATTGATTTATTTAGTGCAAAAAAGTATCTATCTTAAATAGATATGTCAATATAACTGACCTAAAATAGATTATGAAAGATTTATTATATTTAAAAGATGATCAAATCAAAGATTTTATAGAGCAGATATTTTATGCGTATAGAGAAACTTATTCTGATCCAAGAAAAATTTTAAAGAAATACTCTCTCGGAACAGCCCATCATCGAGCAATCCATATAATTGAGAGGCATAAAGGAATAACCATTTCTGGCCTTTTAAATAAATTAAAAATTACTAAACAAAGTTTGAATAGAGTGTTAAGAGATTTAATAAAAAATAAATCTGTTCTTATAAAAAAAGGAGAGATAGACTCTAGACAAAGACACATTTTCTTAAACGAAAAAGGTCAAAAACTTTTTGATGAAATTTTTTTGGAACAAAAAAAAAGAATTTACAATGCCCTTAAAAATTCAGACTCTGACTCAGTAATTAAATTTAAAAATGTTTTGAGTAAAATTATTAATGAATAAAAACATCTTTCATACACTAGTAGTTGATGACGACGATAGAATAAGAGAATTGGTAAAAGAATATCTTGAGGAAAATCACTTTTTGGTTACTACAGCAAAAGATGCTTTGGATGCCAAAAAAAAAATAGAAATAGTAAAATTTGATATACTAATTTTAGACATTATGATGCCTGGAGAAAGTGGTTTATCTTTAACTAAAGAAATAAAAAAAAATAATACTACACCAATAATTCTCTTAACAGCAAAAGGAGAAACTCAAGATAGAATTAAAGGATTGGAATTAGGTGCAGATGACTATCTTGGAAAACCCTTTGAACCTAAAGAACTTTTATTGAGGATAAAAAATATTTTAAATAAAACTCAAGTACCCGTTTTGCCAGAGGAAATATATATTGGTGATGTATTGATTAATTTAAAAAAACTAAGTATCAAAATAAACAATCAAACAAAGAAAATTAACCCACAAGAAGAAAAAGTTTTGGAAAAAATGCTTATATCGCCTGGAAAAGTTTTTTCTAGAGATGATATTGGAAAAATTATAAATATTTCAAAGGAAAGAACTATAGATGTCATGATTACTAGACTAAGACAGAAAATTGAATCTAATCCAAAAAATCCAAAATATTTACAAACAATTAGAGGATCAGGTTATGTTTTATGGATTGAATAGTTTTATTAAAAAAATTCTTCCAAAAAGACTTTTTTACAGATCACTATTAATAGTAACTGCGCCAATAATTTTACTACAAATAATTATTACAATAGTTTTTTTTGATAGCCTTTGGATAAAAGCAAATAAAGGAATGACTCGATCTTTGGTTGGCGAGATCCAAACTATGTTTGATGTTTACAAAAATGGTAATGAGGATAACCAACAAATGATTATAAATTTATACAATAAAAATTTTGATTTTGTTATTGCATTTAAAGAAAATGAACTTTTGCCCAAACAAAAAACAGAAAGGTGGTTTAGTCCTATTGATAGAAGTTTAAGGCGTGAATTGAAACCTGTGTTTGACTCATATTGGTTCGACACAACATCATATAAAGAATTGGTGGATTTAAGAATCAAATATAATGATGGCTTCCTTCAAATATTTCTTCCAAAACATAAAATTGCTCCTTCGTCCGCTCGTATTTTTGCCTTATGGATAACGTTGCCTGGACTTCT
>Ga0208063_1000542_pt1 | contig 11970 bp, 7 predicted proteins | sample DeeseametaMP0203_FD_184219 | JGI IMG/M metagenome (GOLD analysis project Ga0208063, IMG submission 184219) | Marine microbial communities from the Deep Atlantic Ocean - MP0203 (SPAdes) | ecosystem: Environmental > Aquatic > Marine > Oceanic | place: South of Cape Verde, Atlantic Ocean | collected... | reverse complement strand
AGGAGTCCCGCTCCCGGTTTACGCCAATCATCCCCATGATCTCTACTTCAGACAATTTATCAGCTCCTAACTTTGGACCGCCAGGGACCGGCGCGGCGGCGCAAACACTACGATGACGCTGAGGTCTTCTGTGATGGCGTGGAACCGGTGCTCGATGTGGGCGTCCACGTAGATGACCGACCCAGCGCTCGCTGGGCGGTTTTCCCCGTCCACCTCGATCGTTGCAGCTCCCGACACGATGTAATAGATCTCATCCTCGGTATGGGGCACCTGGGGGTCGGTGGCCCCGGCCGCCAGGACGTACAAGCCAACACTGATGCGTTCGGCTCTAAGAAACTCGTGGTATAGCTCCCCGTTCTCGCGGTGGCCCTCCACGATCTCAGACATGTCGAATGCGTCCATCTTTCTCCTGACTGTGTTCGGGGTTGGCGGACGTGCCTGACACCCGGTAATTCGCCCGTAATTTTCCGAGTATATCATGGTGATTGATGGGTTATGTCGACCAACTTACCGCAGACCGTGACAAAGACAACTGCTCTGCGAAATGGACGGTGTGCTAACGTGGTGTTATGTCTACAGGAAGCAACCTGGACCAGCCCCCGGAGCCGGAGCAAGATGCCGGAGGACCTGGAGCCGCAACTAGCTCCCAGCGTGGCCCAAAGCGGCATTCACTCCAGAGTCTGGAGGACGCTGCCGGGGAACTTGCCAGGGCCATGGGGCTGCCCGGACCACGGGGCCAGTCCCAACGGGAAGCGCTCATCCTGGCGGCCCGCCGGGCGATTGACGCCCCTGATCTAAACGGCATAAACCTCAAAGCCCCGGAATGGGACAGCCGCCGGCCGGAGTTGGACCAACTTCTCGCCGCCGGGACTGCGTTGGCCTTCATCCGTTCCGAATTCGGGCGCTACCTCACCCCAGAGGCTTGGGACCAGGACGCAGCCGAAGTAAAGGAAGTCCTAGCCGAGGCCGGCGGCCGCCGTACCCGGATCCTATCCAGCAAGTACCGCCACGCCCGCAGCGCCATTTCACAGATGTGCCTGTCGTCGCTGCCATCCGATTTAGCAGGCCAGATGGCCTTGTTGAACGCGGTCATAGATTCCCAAGAGCAAAGCCGCATCATCGAAGGCCACATGCCCCTGGGAATATCGCTGTTTAGCCAGGGCCGCATCGCCGGACCCCAAGCCTGGCCGGCCCTTGAGTCCATCGCATTGTGGCGTCGCAAGATCGGCGACGAGATCGAAAGCGGCAGCGTGCCGTCAGGGCTGTTGGACTATCTGGAGGCGGACCATGCCCACGGCCTGCTGCTGCCGCTGGTGCAAGCGGTCGAGGAACTGGCATCCGCCCAGCAGACCCATTCAAACGCCGTGGGCGCCAAGCTCGAAGCGGCGCGCCGGGACCTCTTGGACCTGGGGATGCGGAACCCGCTGCTCAATTACCGGCTGCTCCGGTCCAGGGGCGCCCGATTGCAGGGCCACTCTCCACAGGAAATCATCGACGCGCTGGACGAACAAGAACGGGTCGCGATGTTGGTCCCGGAATCGGCCGAAGAATCCTCCGGTTCGGACCGCCGCCGTTATCTCCAGTTGAATACGGCGCATGAAGCCGCCGATCTGGACCGGAGACTGCTTTCCACCTACCGTTTGGCCAATTCCTTCATCCAGGAACAGGGGGTGAACACCCTCTTTTTGGCCCTGGGCATGCTGCAATGGCTGGATAACGGCGCCAACTCGGAGCCCCGTCTGGCCCCTCTGGTGCTGCTGCCCGTCAGCCTGGAACGGACCAACCCCCGCGGACAGTTCCAGTTGCGTCATACGGGCGATGACCCCGTTTCCAACGTTTCGCTGCGGGAAAAACTTCGTCTGGAATTCGGCATCGCACTACCCGAGTTGCCCGAGTCGGAACGCCTGGATGTCGCGTCGTATTACGACTCTGTAGCCGAAGCAGTGGAAGGGTTGGACGGCTGGACCATCGACCGGGAGCGGGTTGCCCTGGGATTCTTCTCCTTCAGCAAGTTCCTGATGTACCGGGACCTGGACGTTGCGACTTGGCCCGAAGACAACTCACCCGCCGAACACCCGATCATCGGCGCGTTGCTGGAGGACGGATTCGACGAAGACCCTTCACTCATCGGAAGCGACGATAATCTAGATGACGTGCTAGCTCCGGGCGAAAGCTATCACGTGGTCGACGCCGACGGCTCCCAGACCCTGACCCTGCTGGACGTGAACCAGGGAATGAACCTGGTGGTCCAGGGGCCGCCTGGCACCGGAAAGTCCCAGACCATCACCAACATGATCGCCGAGGCCGTGGGCCGCGGGCGGACCGTTTTGTTCGTGTCCGAGAAGATGGCGGCGCTGGAGGTGGTGAAGCGCCGGTTGGACAACGTGGGGCTGGGCGACGCCGTGCTGGAGCTGCACAGCCACAAAACAGCCAAGAAGATGGTCCTGGACGAACTGGCCCGAACGCTGGACCTTGGCCGTCCCCGCACCGGCGCGGTTGCCGAGGACGTGACCGAATTGACCCGCTTAAGAGAGCGCCTGAACGGCTATTGCGGGGCTGTTAACCGGACCATCGGTGATTCGGGCGTCACACCATTCCAAGCGGCCGGAGAGTTGCTGGGCAACTCGGAAAGCGTTCTACCAAAGGCGACGATCTCCAACATCAGCCAATGGTCCCAGGCCGAATACCGCCGCAAACGGGGGTTAGTCGAGGAGTTACAGGCCAGGATAACGGCCATGGGCCCGCCCAGAGACCATTCCTTCTGGGGCATGGGTTTGAAGGAACTGCTGCCAGCAGCCCAGGACGCACTCAGGGCCAAGCTGAGCGATTACCGAGCGGCGTTGGAAGCGTTGATCCACCGGGTCAACACCCTGGCTCGGACCATGAGATTGATCGCTCCGGCAGACTTGGTGGCAGTCCACCAAACGGTGGCGGCGGCCCGCAGGGCACTGGCCGCGCCCGACCTGACCGGCATCGACCTGATGAGCGAGCATTGGACCCAGCGCCCGGATGGCGTTGTGGACCTTGTCGAGTCAGGGTCGGTCATGGCTTCGCTACAGGCCGAGTTTGGCTCATCCCTTAGGCTCCATGCCTGGGAACAGGACCTTTCCGCGGAAAAGCTCGTATTGGAAACCGAAGGTGTCAAACCGTGGCGGCTGCTCATCTCGGAATACCGTAGTACCCGAAAGCGGATCGCGAGTCTGACCTCCACGGGCCGCGCTCCGGGAGCAAAATCTTCGTTGGCCATGGTGCACGCGATCGAGACCCATCAGCGGAACGAATCGACATTCGTCGAGCATGAATATCTCGGCGCTGACGTATTCCGCAACGGATGGCAGGGCAGGAACTCCGGCTGGCCCCGGCTGAGGCTGGCAACACAGTGGCTATCGGAACTCAACGGCGAGATCGCCGAAGGCCAGATGCCTCAGGCGCTTTTGGACTACCTGGGCCGTGCGCCTGACTCCGGGCAACTACTTGAATCGGTCCGTGGCGTCGATGAGGCAGTGGCCGAATTCCAGAACGCCGCCGGTGAAGTGGCCATCGGCATGGACATGGACGTTACCCGGCGCTTTAAAAATCCTGGGACCCTAGCTGAACAATCGTTGGAGCAACAGCTCCAATTTGCCACCAGTTGTCTCGCGAACTTGGAGAGCGTCCATGACATGGTCCGCCTCAACGTCCAGGGCACGAATTGCGAGGCCGATGGACTCGGGCCTATATTGGAGGCTGCATACCTGTGGCCGTCCGGGGAAACGGCCTTACTCGACGTCTACGACCGGGCCTGGAACGAAGGCCTCTGGGAGCGCGCATTGACCGAGCGGCCCGAACTTGGTTCCTTTGATGGAGCGGCCCACGACCAGGTCAGGCAGACCTTCCAGGACCTAGACCGCCGTATCTTGGTCCATAACCGCACCCGGCTGGCTGAAGCGCACTGGGAACGCATGCCCCGGAACCAGGGCGGCGGCCAGTTGGCGGTGCTGCGGCGGCAGTTCGAGATGCGCCGGCGCCACCTGCCCATCCGCCAACTCCTGGAACGGGCCGGAAATCCCATCCAGGCGATCAAACCCGTCTTCATGATGAGTCCGTTGTCCATCGCGGCCTACCTTAGCCCCGGCGGCGTCAAGTTCGACCTGGTGGTGTTCGACGAGGCCAGCCAGGTCAAGCCGGTGGACGCCTTGGGTGCGGTGATGCGAAGCGGCCAGGTGGTGGTTGTGGGCGACAGTCAGCAACTCCCGCCGACGCCATTCTTCGAGACCGCGGGTCAGGTCGAGGAATACAGCGACGATGAAGTAACCAGCGATATCGAAAGCATCCTTGGCTTGTTCGCGGCCCAGAACGCGCCCAGCCGCATGTTGCGCTGGCACTACCGGAGCCGCCACGATTCCCTGATCGCCGTTTCCAACCACGAGTTCTACGGCGGTGGTCTCGTGCTGTTCCCCAGCCCGGACGCCGGGCGAGAGGAAACCGGCCTGTTCTATCACCACCTACCGGATACGGTTTACGGCCGGGGGACCACCGGCACAAATCCCCTGGAAGCCGAGGCGGTGGCCCGGGCGGTCATGGAGCACGCACGGAACAGGCCGGAGCTATCCCTGGGCGTTGCGGCCTTCAGCATGGCCCAGACTAGAGAGCTCCTCGACCGGCTGGATGACCTGCGGCGTGAGGACCAGTCGGCGGAGGGGTTCTTCTCGTCGCATTCCGAAGAGCCGTTCTTCGTTAAGAACCTGGAGACAGTGCAGGGAGATGAAAGGGATGTGATCTTGGTCAGCATCGGCTACGGCCGGGCGGAAGACGGCCGGGTGGACCTGAATTTCGGCCCCCTCAACCGGGAGGGCGGAGAAAGGCGCCTCAACGTCCTGATCACCAGGGCCAGAAGGCGCTGCGAAGTGTTCACCAATATGACCGAGGACGACATAGACCTGGAACGCACCAACTCTCAGGGAGTCCGGGCGCTGCGTACGTTTCTGGCCTTCGCGCATAGAGGCATCTTGGAATCCCGCGATGAGGAGGCGGCATCCGGCGGTGAGGCTGAGCAGCCCACCCGGTTCCAGAAATCGGTTGCCGAGGTCATCAAAGAGAACGGGTACTTGGTGGCCGAGTCACCGGGATGGGGCACGGGCACGGTTGACCTGGCGGTCTCGGACCCGGAAAAGCCTGGCCGGTACATCTTGGGGATCGAGTGCGACGGCCCGTCCTACGACAGCGCCAGATCGGCCCGCGACCGGGACCGGCTGCGTCCTCAGGTGCTGGAAGGGCTCGGCTGGCGACTGCACCGTGCCTGGAGCCCCGAATGGGCCAGCAATCCCCAGAGGGAACTGGAGCGTGTCCTGGAGGCGATCGACGCTCCAGAAGCTCAGCCGCCGGAAGAGTTGATACAGGAACCCCCTGCGGAGCCGGTCGATTCGGCTTCGCCGGAAGAAGAGCCATCGGATATCGAGGGTGCAATCATCCGAGATGCGGTGCCTGCTCCGGAAGTCTTTCAGGTTAGCGAGTACCAGGAAGCAAAACTGAGTTCCAAGCCCGCAAACAGGGACTTGGCCGCCGCTTCGGCTAGATCCCTGAAACGTTGGATCGATAGGGTGGTGCAAGTGGAGAGTCCGGTGCACATCTCGGAGGCTGTTCGCCGCATATGTACTGAATCGGGCGTCAAGCGGCCGGGCAAACTCGTGCAGGCGGCCTTGGACGATGCGGTTGACGAACTCGTCCGGTCGGGTGATATTTCCCGGCGCGGAGACTTCCTTTTGAGCACTAACATGACACGGCCGCCGGTCCGGGACCGATCGGGCCTACCCGCCGCATCACGCAAGCTGGAGATGGTCTCGGACGAGGAGATTGCCGAGGCTATCTGTGTGGTTGTCGGGCGGTCTTACGGGATCGACCGGGACCAAGCTCCGGCCCGGGTAGCAAAACTGCTGGGCTTCAGCCGCACCACCCAAGCCGTCAAGGACCGGTTCGACTCCGTGATAAACGGTCTATTATCCGAAGGCCGACTGGAGGCAGACGGCGATCTCCTGGTTCTGGGCGAGTTGTCTGACTCCTAGTTGGCGCCCAATATACGGTTCAAGTTGCCGTATCTCGCCGGGTCCAGGTCCCGTCCCTCTAGCGCTGGGTCATCTGGGGCGAACCGGTGGGCGCGAAAGACCGAGTTGGCCTGGCCCGATGAACTGCCACCCGCCAGCCTCCCACTATCGGCGAACAGGGGATTGATGTACTCCCAGACTATCTGGTGCCCAGCGGTAACCTCGATGAACCGCCCGGTGGCCCCCTCGCAGATCAGCGTGTTGCCGTTGGGCTGTCTTTCCGCCCCGCTGATCTGATAGCTGTAGAAGGAGATTGCCGGCTCACCCCGGTAGTCCCAGGCGATGTCGTTGTTGGCCGGGTCGATCTCGACGATCCGGGAGTAGTTGGTATTGGGCGCGCGGCGGTGAGAGCCGTTATCGAACAACAGCACCCGGCCATTGTCCAGGAAGCTGGGGTTGTGCTGGTGGGACACCTCTCCCGGTCCCCATTTCCAAGTGAAGCGTCCACTCACCCGGTCCACTATGCCCACCGTGCTGGTCTGCCTGAAACTGACCAGGTAATCGCCGTCGGTGGTCACGTTGATGCTATTGCCGTGGGTCCACTCACGCCGGCCTTCCAAGGGACAGATCACGTCTTTGTCAAAGTCCAAGTGCTCCCAGGACTTCCATTCGTGGACCACCTCTCCTTTTGGCGAGAATTCCCGCACCACGTCGCCCAGCATCTGCACCGGGTCTTCGGCGGTTGTGAACCCGCCTTTCACGCGGAAAGTCATGTCGGAAGACAACTCCTCCCACACCAGAGCCAGGGTATTGCCGTTCTCCAGCCGTTGGAAGTCGTGGTGCATCCAAGGGTTCTCCAACTCCCAGACCAAGTTGCCGTCCCAGTCCAGTTCCACCAGCCCACCGGCGTGGCCGCCGATTCCGGTCATGGGGAGCTTCTCGTCGGGCGCCAGACTCATGAATAGCAGGTTGCCGTTGGGCAGCAGATTGGCGTAATTGATGCCGCCGGGCCAATGCCACCGATGGCAGATGCGGCCTTCCATATCGATGAGGTTGGCGTCATGGCCGCGCAGATTTGCGAACAGGGTGTAGCCCCGGTGACAATATTGGGGTGCGTGATAGATGAGTCCGTGGGGGTGATGCAGAGACCAGCCCATCGTGCCTCCATGATAGGTCAGATTTTGGAAAAGAGCGGCAGTCAACCTGTGTTATCAGCCGCGCCCGGATTCAGGATGCGGGTCGTGAAGAAATGGCTCAGGCCGACAGCGACCGGGATGGCCGCCGCGTAGATTGCCAGAGCAACCGAGCCTTCGACCGGCCAAGCTAGCACAGGTATGCCGATCAGGAAGATGGCTAGAGGATAGATCGCTTTGCGGGAGACGTAGAGAACGACCAGGCAAATGGCGCCGATGGGCAGACCGATCAAGGGCAGCGATGCAATCAATACTCCCACTGCGGTAGCCGCGCCGCGGCCGCCCCGAAACTTGAGGTGGACTGGGAAGTTGTGACCTGCCAAGGCCGCTCCGCCAGCCATCATTTCCATGTAGGTGTCATCCACCAGCACCATGGCCAACACGACTACCACGCCGCCCTTGATGATGTCGATGGCCCCCACGGCGATGCCTGCCTTGGCGCCCACATTTCGGAACACGTTGGCCGCGCCGCTGTTGGAATCACCCATCTGCCGTATGTCCTGGCCCAGGAAGTAACGGGTGAAGAGATAAGCAGTCGGAAGGCTGCCGATGGCGTAACCGAGTAGTCCCAGACCGATCCAGGTCAAATCACGAAACTCCAACTCGAAAGGTCCGGCTAAATGAGCCGGTTAAACCGAACGGACGCCCGATTGTATGGGCGTCCGTATAGTTCGCTGATCAGAAGCGGCTACTCCCTATCGACTAGGCCGGCACCACTTGGGGCGAGACCACAGTACACCAGTGGAGGTACTTGGGGTTGCGGCCTACCACGACATCGAAATACATCTTCTGTAGCGCCAATGTGATCGGTCCCGGCTCGCCGGTGCCGATGTTGCGGCGGTCCAGTTCCACAACCGGAGTCAGGTGCGCTGCCGTGCCGCTGAGGAACATCTCGTCGGCCAGGTAAAGCTCACTGCGGTCGATGCTGCGCTCGACAACTTCGATTCCAAGGTCGGCCTGGGCCAATTGCATGATGGTCTCCCGGGTTATGCCCGGGAGCGCGTTGTCCTCTGACCTAGGCGTGAACAGCTTCCCGCCGGTCACCATGAACACGTTCTCTCCCGAGCCCTCGGACACATGCCCGTCTTGGCCCAGGATGATAGCCTCGTCGAACCCAGCCAGGGTGGCTTCGGTCTTAGCCAGCATGCTGTTGACGTAGATGCCCGAGCTCTTGATCTGGGTCGGGATCATGTTGTCGTCCACCCGGCGCCAAGAGGAGGTGCAGCATTTCAGTATGTCGGTGCCCAGGTAATTCCCAAAGGGCACGGTGATCAGCGTGAAATCACTTTCCAGCTCCTGCAGCTTGAGGTTGGCCACAACCTCAGCGCTTTTATAGGCCAGCGGGCGGATGTAGATGTCCGACTGGTGACCGTTGCGCTCCACCAGGTCCACGGTGATGTCGCAGAGTTGGTCTGCGGTATAGGGTATGTCCAGCAGCAGTATCTTGCAGCCGCGGAGCAGACGCTCGTAGTGTTCCCGCATCCGGAAGATGAACATCTTGCCTTGTTCTTCGTTCCAGTTGCCGCGGATACCTTCGAAAACAGCCGTGCCGTAGTGCAGCGCATGAGTTGTCACACTCACCTTGGCCTCATCCATCGGTACCACAGCGCCCTTAAAAAAGGCGTGCAGTTTTTGATTGCCGTTGACGGATGTAGCTTTGTTCGTGCCCACGGTAAGACCCCTTTATATTAGAATGAGGGCTAAATTATAATCGGACAGTCGCAGCTAGTACAACCGGGGTTTAGATACAGACCAGACGAACACTGAATATCCCTGACCTAAGATCTTTGGCGTGGGACAGAGTATGCCCGAGCTGACCGCCCGAAACTTATCTTTCATCGTGCTGGTAGCCGCGACCGTGGCGGCGGTTTTGGCCGCCGTCGTCCTGCTTGCCCGGCAGGACGACAACGCGCCGGTCCGGATCATCGCGCCAACGGCGCAACAGGAAAGCCCTGCCCAGGTCAGGGTCTACGTCAATGGGGCTGTGGTCAACCCCGGAGTCTACACTCTCGATTCAGAAAGCCGGATCACCGACGCCCTGGACGCCGCCGCCGGTATCACCGACAAAGGCATCCTCGACGGGCTGAATCTGGCCCTCCGCGTCAAAGGCTAAGCACAGTATTACGTCCTCAAGTTAGGCGAAACCCCTCCCGCTGCATCAGACTCGACTAGGGCAACCGCCGGATCAGCCGCCCAGCCAGGCAGCTTGATCGACTTGAATCGGGCGTCGGTGCAGCTATTGGACACACTGCCCGGCATCGGCCCTGCGCTGGCCGAAGCTATCGTGGCCTACCGGAAAAATGTCCGTCCTTTCCAATCGATCGCAGAGGTCCAAGAAGTCCCGAAGATCGGGCCAGTAACCTATGAGAACATACGGGAATTGGTCACGGTGACCGGAGTCCGGTGATCTCAGACCGAACGCCATTTCCAACTAGCTGTTTCGTTCCGTGAAACTGGCCTTCATGGTGGCGGCGTGGCTGATCGGCGTCCTGATCGGACTGGAAACCAGCACGCCGCTCGCGCCGCTTTTGCTGCTCTTGGGTGGTTCCATCACCTTCGGCCTGGCTCTGCGGCTGTGTGGCTTGCCGGTGTTTACAGTCGTGTTGGCGTTGCTGCTGGTGCTGGGCGCCTGGCGGGCCGACGTTGCTCCCAGCCTCAATTTGGCAGGTCCGTCCGACACCAACGTGACGCTGGGTGGCCGAATCAGCAGCGACCCGGAGTTCTCCGGTAGCCGGGTGGAATTCACGTTGGACCTAACGGCGAACGATGCGCCGGAAGGCCGACTCCTGGTATTACGCCCGCCCATCCGATGATCTGGTAGCCCGACGGTCTCCTCCCTATTTCGATTATGGCGACTTAGTCACCGTTTCCGGAACATTGCGCCGTCCGGAGCCATTTGGCGGGTTCGACTATCCCGCTTACCTGGCCGCGCAGGGAATAGCCGGGATCATGTCTGCTGACTCCGCTGAGGTAGCTGGTGAATCGGGCGGATGGCGGAAATGGCCCTACTCGCTTCGGGGCCGTTTATCGGAAAGTATCGAAGACACCATCCCCTACCCTCAGTCCGCTTTGGGACAGGCGCTGTTACTGGGACTGCGCGGCGACTTGCCGCCCGAGATGGTCCAGGACTTCCGCGGCACTGGTACCCCGCATCTGTTGGCGATCTCCGGGCTGCACGTCGGTGTCCTGGTGGTTATGTTCTTAGCCGCGTCGGCGTGGCTATTTGGGAGGCGAGGTTTCTATTTCCTTGCCGTCCCTTTGATCGCCGTTTGGGCATACGCATTGGTCTCGGGGATGCCGCCATCCGTGGTCCGGGCGGCGATGATGGGCAGTGGATATCTGGTGGCGGTGGGAATCGGGCGGCCTGGCAGCATCCTCCCGGCGCTGGCCTTAAGCGCGGGCCTGATGACCGTCATCTCACCGGAGATCGTCCAACGGGTGTCGTTCCAGCTCAGTTTCGCCGCCATGGCGGGGATCGCGTTGACTCAGCCGTTCATACCCAGATGGTCGCCAGAATCAACCGCGCCAGGCCGATCTTGGTGGGCCCCTTTGGCGTTGCCGATGGTCCGCGCGCCCTTGATGATGCTCATAATCTCATGGTCGGCCATGCTGGCAACCTGGCCGTTGCTTGCATTCAACTTCCGCGAGGTGGCCCTGCCCGGCATCATCGTCACGGTGTTGGCGCTCCCGGCCATGCCGTTCATCATGGCCGGCACTCTGGCCGCGGCGGCGGTGGGTCTCGTCAGCACGACACTCGGGCAATTCATCGGCTGGATGGTTTGGGCACCCACCAGTTATCTGATAGAGCTGGTGAAAATAGCCCCGAAATGGACTCTCCAGACAGACTGGGCCGGCAACTGGCTGGTGGCCGTCTGGTACCTGGCCTTGGGCGCATCGCTGTTGCTGCTCAAGCCAGGCCGATTGGGGTGGCTATGGTCTAGGGTCAAAGATCAAGCGGGGGAATTAACCCGGCGTCCGATGGAACCAGCCAAAACCCTTCCCATCATCACGGGGGCGGTCTTCATGACGGCCGCGGCGATTGCGCTCTGGTGGCAGGTTGGTACGGGCGGCGACGGCGATCTGCACGTGTATTTTTTAGACGTTGGTCAGGGCGACAGCGCGTTGATCGTGACGCCCGAAGGTCGCCAAGTCTTGGTGGACGGTGGCCCGGCGCCCGACAGCGCCATTCGCGCCCTGAGCGAAGCCATGCCCGAAGGGGACCGCAGCCTAGACCTGGTGGTGGTGACCCACTTGGATGCCGACCATAGCCGGGGGCTCATCGATGTCCTAGACCAGTACGAGGTCGGCGCCATAGTCGCCGGGACCGAGTCGTCCACGGCGTCGATGTATGCCCAATGGCAAGCAGGTGTTGAGCGAAACAAGGTTGATGTCGTTTCTGTTCACCAAGGCTTCGCGCTGGACCTGGGTTCCGGGGTGGTGGCCGAGGTGCTGAATCCCCGCTCAGGTATCTCAGGCGGCGGGTCGGCGAACAACGACGCCCTGGTGTTGCGAATGACCTATGGGTCCGTCAGCTTCCTGCTGACCGCCGACATCGAGGCCCAGACGGAGTCATTATTGGCGTTGATGGGCGCCGGGATCGAAAGCACTGTGCTGAAAGTGGCCCACCACGGCAGCAAGACCTCATCGACCGCCGGGTTCATCGATGCGGTGGACCCGGCGGTGGCGTTGATATCCGTGGGCGGCGACAACTCTTTCGGACATCCCAACGACGAAGTGATCGGCCGCCTGATGCGGTA
>Ga0208063_1000531_pt1 | contig 12110 bp, 9 predicted proteins | sample DeeseametaMP0203_FD_184219 | JGI IMG/M metagenome (GOLD analysis project Ga0208063, IMG submission 184219) | Marine microbial communities from the Deep Atlantic Ocean - MP0203 (SPAdes) | ecosystem: Environmental > Aquatic > Marine > Oceanic | place: South of Cape Verde, Atlantic Ocean | collected... | reverse complement strand
CCCGTGCGTCGGCCACCACATAGGTCAGGTTGGCCGGATAATCCAGGCGTTCTGGCAGCGCCGCGGCAAGTTCCGCGTCCAGTTCTACCGCCACCACTCGTTTCACCCGGTCCACCAACCGCTTGGTCAGGACTCCGCGGCCCGGCCCAATCTCAACGATCAAGTCGTCCGGCGAAAGGTCGGCGGCGTCCAGTATCCGGCCCGCTATCCGGCTGTCGGTCAAAAAATGCTGGCCCAGAGATTTTCGTGTGGTGGTGCGGCCGCCGACCGGGCCCCGTGGCTGGTCGATCAAGGGGTCGCCCGAATGACCATCGAAAGTGCTCACGGTTTGGGGAAAACCTGATTCAGGCACGGCCTTATGCGGCGTACTGGGGAAGAGAGATTCGAGGAAATCAATAAGACCGCACACCTCCCGTTGTCATAGACCATCGGTCATGTCGTGAACGATGACTCAGGCCAGGCACTCCCGCGGCGCCCGCAGGGTCCTGTTTACCGTTGCTTCCTTCCGGATCTGGCGGGGTTCACAAGTCTACGTCGCGCAGGACCCAACCCTCTATATCACCGGCCACAATATGGGTCCTCTGGCCTCGCCGAGGGGAGGAATTCGACTCCGCTAGAGCGGATTGCGGATATAGGGCACCGCTGGCTCCCCGTCTAGTACGGCCTCAGTAACATGGTAGGATTGGGAGTGCTGGGGAGTCAAGGGGGACACACATTCTTGTTCCCATGACCGGGCGCCGGCCCCGGTGCTAAGATGAGTCCCGTTCCTACCGAAGACCTTTATCGATATTCGACATGCAGATACGTAAAGCAGTCATCCCTGCCGCAGGCCTGGGAACCCGGTTCTTGCCGGTGACCATGTCTGTCCCCAAAGAGCTCCTGCCCATCATCGACCGGCCTCTACTGCAATATGTCATCGCCGAGGCCGCCGAGGCCGGGGTGGAAGAGGTGATTATCGTCACGTCTCCGGGTAAGGAATCGATCAGCGGCTACTTTCAGCCTAAACCGGACTTGGAGCAACGTTTAGAAGCCAGCGGGGAGACGGACCTTTTGGCGAAGGTGGTGGAAGCCGCCGGCCTGGCGAAGGTCAGTTTCGTTCTGCAGCACGAAGCCTTGGGCCTCGGCCACGCCGTGCTCATGGCGAAAGACGCGGTGGGCAACGAGCCTTTCGTGGTGATCCTGCCCGACGACATCATTGCCCATACCCCGGGGGCCATCAGCCAGATGGTGCAGGTGTCTAGTGAGCGAAATGCCGGGGTGATAGCGGTGGAAGTTGTGCCTTGGGAGGTGGTCCACAACTACGGTGTGGTGGACGCAACTCAGGTGTCGGAGCGTGTCCACAAGATCCAGGGCCTGGTGGAGAAACCGCCGAGGGACCAGGCCCCGTCCAACCTAACGATAGTCGGCCGTTATATCTTACCGCCGCAGATATTCGAGGCCCTGGAGAACACTCCGCCGGGCGCAAAGGGCGAGATCCAGCTGACCGACGGTCTGCTGGCCCTGCTAAAAGAGCATGAGTTGTTTGCCTACGAATTCGCCGGTGTGAGGTTCGATGGGGGCACGCCCATGGGCCTCTTACGGGCGTCGTTGGCCTTCGCGTTGAATCGGGAAGACACCTCAAAAGAAGCAGCGGCGATGCTGCGAGAGTTTCAAGATAAGAGCTGACCGTCAACATGATTCGACGGCCGTTTTCATTTAAGGAGGATCCCTTTGGTCACTGGCAAGCAGGCGCACATAGAATCGGTCCGCAACATCAAGAGCGAGTTATTGGCAGTCTTGGAAGGGATGGATTACTGCCTGGACTGGAAGCAAGACTCCGAAGAATGGTCGGCGCGTGAGTTGGTGTACCACGTATTGGACACGCCTCCCGGCGGCGCACACGGATTGATCAAAGGAATAATATCCGGCGAGATCAGTGAGTACGAACTCTGGAGCGATCTGACCAACGTAACCCCGGAACGGGCCGCATACGACCTAGACCGGTTGAACGCCGATATCGAAACGTTCTTTCAGAGCTTGGAAGATTCGCTGTCAGGCATCTCCGATGCCGACCTGGAAACGAAGAAAGTCTTGATGCATCAGAGGACCAGGGAAGTGGATGAAGAGCGCACCCTTGACGCCGTCCTCGAGCGTACGCTGAACGTACACATAAAGGACCATTTGGCCCAGCTACAGGAATTACGGGACGCGTTGGCGATCTAAGGGACCGATTTTGTTGAGCATCCTGGAGGTTAGCTGCTGCCAACCTCCAGGATGCTTAGGAAAGCTTCCTGGGGAATCTCAACCGAACCCACCATCTTTCGGCGCTTCTTGCCCTCTTTTTGCTTCTCCAGCAATTTGCGCTTCCGGGTGATGTCGCCGCCATAACACTTGGCCAGAACGTCTTTTCGCAAGGCGCGCACTGTCTCACGGGCGATGATCCGGCTGCCGATGGACGCCTGTATGGGTACTTCGAACATCTGCCGTGGGATGGTGGACCGCAATTTGTCCACGATCTTCCGGCCTTGGACCACGGCGGCGTCCCGGTGCAAGATCATCGATAGGGCTTCCACCGAGTAATGGTTCACCAATATCTCCACCTTGACCAGTGGCGCGGCGCGGTAGCCGGAGAAGGAGTAGTCCAGCGAAGCGTATCCCTGTGTCTTCGACTTCAATTGGTTGTAGAAATCCGCCAGCAGTTCCACCAAGGGAATGGTATATTCCATGACCACCCGGGACTCGTCCCCAGGCTCGTCCTTGCCGTCCCGGCGGGTGCCGGCGCCCTGCATGTATTCCATGCGTTTAAATTCTGACCGCCGTGAGTGCATCAGCTCCATCAGAACGCCCACGTGGCGGTTGGGCGCCACGATGGTCAGGTCCAACATCGGCTCTAGTATCTGAGAGACTTCATTGGGCGGCGGCAGCTTGGCCGGACTGTCCACGATTATCGTGTGTCCGTTGGTCAATTCCACCTGATATGCCACGCTGGGGGCGGTTATGATGAGGTCCAGGTCGTATTCGCGTTCCAAGCGCTCCTGAACGATCTCCAGGTGCATCAGGCCAAGGAACCCGCACCGGAAGCCGAAGCCCAGCGCGGTGCTGCTTTCCGGCTCCATCTCCAGTGACGCATCGTTGAGCTGCAGCTTTTCCAAGGCGTTCCGAAGGTTGTTGTACTCCTCGCCGTCAGAAGGGTACAACCCAGCGAACACCATTGATTTGAGCGGAAAATATCCTGGTAGCGGATCAACGGCGGGAAAGCGGTCCACGGTCAGAGTGTCGCCTACCGTGCAATCCTTCACTTCTTTGAACCCTGTGGCGACATAGCCTACCTGGCCTGTTTCCAGGGATTCCGTTGGCGTGGGGCCAGGAGCGAAAACACCCACTTCAACGATCTCGGCCATCTTCCCAGAAGACATGACCTTGATCCGGTCATGTTTGGTGATACTTCCATCTTTGACCCGTACGTGGGCGATGATCCCTTTGAACGAGTTGTATTCCGAGTCGAAAACCAAGCTCCGAGGTGGCGCGTTGACATCGCCATCGGGCGCCGGGATCCGGTCCACAACGGCGTCCAGTATCTCTTTGGCGCCGGTGCCCTCTTTGGCTGAAACGTAGAGGATCTCGTCTGCCCGAAACCCGAATGCCTGCTGAATCTCGGCAGCGACCCGTTCCGGTTCAGCCTGGGGCAGGTCCACCTTGTTCAAGACCGGAATCAGTTCAAGATCATACTCCATGGCCAGCAGCGTGTTGGCGATGGTCTGGGCTTCGATCCCTTGGCTGGCATCGACCACCAGCAACGCGCCTTCGCAGGCAGCCAGGGCCCGGGAAACCTCGTAGCTGAAGTCCACGTGGCCCGGAGTGTCAATGAGGTTGAACTGATATGTGACGCCATCCGGGGCGGTATGCGACATCGTCACAGCCTTCCCCTTGATGGTGATGCCTCTTTCCCGTTCCAGGTCCATGCTGTCCAGGAACTGCTCTTTCATCTCGCCGGGACGGACGGTGCCCGTGATTTCCAAAAAACGGTCGGCCAGGGTTGATTTTCCGTGGTCGATGTGGGCGATGATGCAGAAGTTTCTTATCAGGCTCGGTTCCATACTAGTCCAATGGTAACATGGGCGATTTTCAGCTACAACGCAGTCTAGCCCACGAACGGCGAACAACTCCGTGGCGCGGGCAAAAAGAGAGGCTGTCTCGAGACAGCCTCTCTTTTTTACTTTGACCCTAGGGAATCTGTTTAATAGTTTCCGTAACCTGTAGCAAGGATACAAGCAACGTCGTGTTTAGACTCAACTTCGCGTAGTTCGGGGAAAACGCGGGAGCATTCGTTATTGGCCACGGGGCAGCGGGGGTGGAACACGCAGCCGCTGGGTGGGTTCAGGGGGCTGGGTACCTCCCCGGATAGCATGACACGCTCACGCTCAGCATCCAACACAGGGTCTGGGATAGGCACTGCGGAGAGCAGGGCCTTGGTGTACGGATGGAGCGGGTTCCGGTAGATCTCGTTCCGGTCGGCCATCTCCACCAAATGACCTAGGTACATCACGCCGACACGGTCGCTGATGTGGCGGACCACAGACAGGTCATGGGCGATGAATAGATAGGTCAGATTGAACTGTTCTTGAAGGTCTTCCAGCAAGTTGATGATCTGCGCTTGAATCGACACGTCAAGTGCGGAAACCGGTTCGTCGGCTACGATGAAGCTGGGGCTGACCGACAACGCCCGGGCCACGCCGATGCGCTGACGTTGTCCACCGCTGAACTCGTGGGGGAAGCGGTCTGCCATGTAGGGGTTGAGACCCACATTCGTCAACAGTTCTGAGACCTTTTCTCGGTACTCCTGTTTGCCGCTTACGAGACCGTGGACGATCAGAGGTTCTCCGATGATGTTGCCGGCGGTCATCCGTGGATTCAGTGAGCTGTATGGGTCCTGGAAGATCACCTGCATCTCGCGGCGGATGGCGCGCATTCTCTTGGAGTTTAGCTCGGTCAGGTCTTGGCCGTCGAAGATGACCTGGCCGGCCGTGGGTTTATATAGCTGTAGGATGCAACGGCCGGTGGTGGTCTTACCGCAACCGCTTTCACCCACGAGACCCAAGGTCTCGCCACGTTTGACAGTGAAGCTAACATCGTCGACCGCTTTCACGTAACCGACAGGTTTCCGGGATAAAAACCCGCCACCTACCGGGAAGTACATCTTGAGGTTCTTCACCTCAAGAAGAATGTCATCGTTCTGCGTTGCGGCGTTAGAGGCCGCGGCTTCGGGCATGGTTGTCATGTTAAGTCCTATCTCCGGTTGGAGGTTTTACTCAGCAAGAGGAGTGTCCAGCAATTTAACCACATCCGGGCCTAGTTCATCGGCACGGAAGCAAGCAGACAGGTGGCCGTCCCTTATGTCGATTAGTTCCGGTGTGTCGGTGGCGCATTTATCGATCGCCCAGCGGCACCGCTCGCGGAATGCGCAGCCGGGGGGTAGGTTTATCAAGTCGGGCGGCTGGCCCTCGATCGGGTCAAGCTTGGCCCGGCGGGGAAGGTCCAGACGTGGGACCGACCGCAGCAACCCAATCGTGTACGGGTGGCGGGGGTTGGCATAAATCTCTCTTGCTTCTCCCCGTTCGATCACTTTTCCGGCGTACATGATGTTGACCCGGTCGGCATAGCGGGCGACCACTCCCAGGTTGTGGGTGATCACTATCAGCGCCACGCCAAACTCAGTGGTTAACGCCTTCATCAGGTCCAGGATCTGGGCTTGAATCGTCACGTCCAAAGCAGTGGTTGGCTCGTCGGCGATGATCAGCCGGGGGTTACAGCTAAGCGCTATGGCGATCATCACGCGCTGGCGCATCCCGCCGCTGAACTGATGGGGGTACTGCTTGATCCGGGTTTCGGGGTCTGGGATGCCCACGCGAGTTAGAAGATTCACGCTCTCGCGTTGTGACTCAACCTTTGACATGCCCATGTGCAGTTGGAGGGTCTCAGTGAGTTGCCGCTCCACGGTGAGCACCGGGTTTAACGACGTCATAGGCTCTTGGAAGACCATGGCGATCTTGGCGCCCCGGATACGCCGCATGTCTTCCATTCCGACCTTGAGAATATCTTGGCCATCCAGAAGAATCTCACCACTGATGATCTTCCCCGGCGGGTCGGGAATGAGACGCATCACCGAAAGCGCACTGACGCTCTTGCCGCAGCCGCTCTCTCCCACCAATCCGAGGGTCTCTCCCTCGTTCAGTTCGTAGGAGACGCCGTCAACCGCCTTCACCACGCCGTCCATGGTGAAGAAATGGGTTCTTAGGTCTTTAACTTCAAGCAGTGTAGCCAATCGGTCTCCTTTGGTATGGCGCACTATCCTTTAGTACGCGACCACAACGATTACGGATGCGGCGCCGGTGGTCTTTTATCCGATGCCGAGTGGTGTTGATTCATATTTTTAATAACTAGTAGCTTCTTTCGGAAGCCCCGGTCTGTTGGTGGGGAAGCCGGGACTCGAACCCGGACGCCTTTCAGCACATGATCCTAAATCATGCTCGTCTACCAGTTCCGACACTTCCCCCTATTCCGAGTGACAATCGGGGGCCAGGCCTACCCCACCGTCGATATTCGCGTGTTAATCAGTGGATTTCGCTCGTTATAAGAGCCGTGTCATTATAGCTACAGTCTCACGGCCTGTCCATATTCAATCAGCTTGTCCGCGCCCGCTTTTGTTCCGATTAACTCACTAGTTCCAGGAATTATTCAACCAATCGCCGCCATAACATACCGCCAAACGTCCCTAGGAAGGCGAATATGGCAACCACGAAGGCCAAAATTCCAAACAGAGAACTACCTTTATCGCCGGAATCCCCTTCTGGGCCCGTTAAGCCTTGACTACCCGTTGGGCCCGCCACGCCGGCCGGACCGGACGCGCCCGCGGAGCCGGGAGGCCCGCCCACGCCAGGAGGACCTGATGGGCCTTGCACACCTTGAGGACCTTGAGAACCTTGAGAACCTTGAGCGCCACGTTGTCCGGTCTCGCCTTTCTCTCCAACCACTATCACCGGAGTCGGCGTTGGCGCCGGGACCGGGGTGGCCGTGGGCGCATCCAGGGCTGGGCTCGCGCTCAGGTTCAGTTCAGTTACTTGGCCCTGTACCCAAAGTGCCGTTTCATTTGCCGGAATGCCGCCGATGGTGAATGTGACTGTTTTACCCGCGAAACTATCATTATCCGGCTCAACAAGCAGCACTGGGTAGCTGCCTCCGGAAACCGTTTTGGCCACGACCTGCCGTCCGTCGACCAACGCTGCGACAACTGTGCCGTCCGCAGCCGGAAACCCGTTTACCGTAGCCGATCCTAAGAATGCATGTGGGATCACGCGCTGAGCCGATACGCCGGAAGGCATCAGGAAGAGGAACGCCACCACCGCGACGGCGATCAGGAATTTAGGTCTGGGGATTTCCCTCAAATTCAACCTCGTTAATCGATGCGCCGGGCCTGTATAAACCAGGGCAAACCTTGACCAGAATCCAGGAGGAAGCAGGCTATCAACCACCCTATTATAACGAAACCGCCCCTACGATGATGGCAAGAAAGGCCGGTGTTTGTGCCTAAATAATGGTTCCCAGCCACGAAGGCCGCGGAAGACCTACGTTGAAAAGGCCTGCCTAATCGATTTACAGTGCCGGGCACCAGGCGAACGCCCGGTTGTTAATCGCTCAGCGGGTTTCCGGTGAGAAGAACTATCTCACGGCTTATCAGATCATCCATCTCCGATGGCAACTCAGTGAGAAGATTGTCCGAGAGAAAAAGCCTCTCCAGTCTCGTCATGTTCCCCATGGTTGCCGGAACACTGGTTAGTCGATTATTCGAGACGAAACAATCTATCAGCTCAACCAAATCTCCGATCTCTGTGGGCAGACTCCTCAGCTGATTGCCGTTCAGATGTAGTTCGTTCAGTGCGGTGAGATTGCCCATCTCCGGTGGCAGTGACGCCAGTTTGTTATTCGCCAAGTCCAGAAAGACCAAGGCCGTTAACCCGCGGATATCAGCCGACAATTCCGTCAGACTGTTGCTGCGCAGGCTGAGTTGAATCAGGTTTGTGAGGTGCTGGACCCCGGCGGGTAGTTTCGAAAACCGGTTGCCTTCCAGGTACAGCCAGACCAGGTTTATCAGATTGCCGATCTCCGTGGGCAGGCCGGTCAGTTGATTGTTCTCTAGATACAACCCTGACAGGCCCGTTAAGTACCCGATCTCCGAGGGTAGCACTGCCAGCGCGTTTCCGCCGAGGTACAGCCAGGTGAGGCCGGTCAGGCCGCCGATCTCGGGCGGTAACCCGGTCAGGTTATTTCCCCGCAAATAAAGGACATTCAGGTTCGCCAGGCTCCCTATCCCGGGGGGCAGGCGGTCAAGTTGATTGTTGTCCAGTTGCAATTCGGTTAAGCCTATGAGGTTGCCGATCGAGGCAGGCAACGACTCAAGGCGGTTGCCTTGGAGATAGCAGTCCTTAAGAGAGGTCAGATCACCTATCTCCGCAGGCAGTTCTATCAGTTCGTTATCGGCCAGATATAGCCAGGTCAGGCTGGTCAGATTGCCGATCTCAGACGGCAACTGCTTCAGATGATTGTTGCTGGAGTTTAGCCGTCCCAGCCCCTTCAAAGACCCAAGCTGAGGGGGCAGCTCAGTAAGTTGGTTCTCCTGCAGGAACAATCCTTTCAGGTTTACTAGGTTTTCGATCTCCGGAGCCAACGCTGTTAGTTGATTGTTTCTTACATTCAGCCTGGCCAGCCTGGTCAAGTTACCGATCTCTGGTGGCAACTTGGACAGCCGGTTGCCAGACAGATCAAGCTCAACCAAGTCGACGAGGCTGCCGATCTCCGGCGGCAGAAACTCCAAGTCCTCCTTGGCGAGGTCCAAAGTATCTGAGCCGTCAGCGCGGGCTTTTCCGATAAGCGCGGAAAGTTGGTCCTGGTTCAATTTGAGTTCCTAGGTTCCGGGCGCCATTAGAGTCTTGAGAAATCTTCCTCGTTGGTCATCCATGATCCGCAAACATGGCCACTGCGCAATTTATACGAGGAATCGATTGGCCTGTCAAAGCGTACGTCAGGTCGATCAACGTGGTTGACCGTTGAGAAATGGCGGCACGGGCCAAGCTTGGAGTGTAGAATCCTTGCCTAGCGCCCTGCAGAATTTGGCTACACATAGGAGACGTTGTCCATGGCTGTCACGCCGTTCAAGATCGATGTGCCCGACGCTGTCCTCCAAGACCTTAATGAAAGGCTGACCCGCACCCGGTGGCCGGATGAGATTCCCGGCTCGGGATGGGACTACGGCAGCAATCTCGATTACATCAAGGAGTTAGTCGAATACTGGCGCACCAAGTTCGATTGGCGCGCTCAGGAGAAGCTGATCAACTCTTTCTCGCATTTCAAGACCGATGTCGACGGCTTGGGTATCCACTTCATCCATGAAAAGGGAAAGGGCCCCAACCCCATGCCCTTGGTGATAACCCATGGCTGGCCCGGCACTTTCTTCGAGATGTACAAGGTCATCCCCATGCTCAGCGACCCGGCAAGCCACGGCGGAGACCCTGCAGATGCCTTTGATGTCGTGGCCCCGTCAATGCCCGGCTACGGGTTTTCCGATGCCGGTCAGAAAGGTGGACTGGATATTTTCGCCATCAGCGACATGTGGGCCAAACTTATGTCCGACAACCTGGGTTACCCGAAGTTCGCTGCCCAGGGAGGCGACTGGGGCGCCAGGGTCACCGCGAAACTTGGTCTGTCCCACGGAGACAAGGTGATCGGCATCCACACGACATCCACGACCAGTCCGACGCCCTTCTTGGGGGAGGGGACCCGGGAATTGTCCGAGGCCGAGAAGAGGATGCTCCAACAAAGGACGCAGTGGCTTGCCGACGAAGGCGGCTACTCCCACATCCAGAGCACCAAGCCGCAAACCCTGTCCTACGGGCTGAACGATTCTCCCGCGGGCCTGGCTGCCTGGATCGTGGAGAAGTACCGCAGATGGAGCGACTGCAACGGCGATGTGGAGACCCGGTTCACCAAAGAAGAGCTGTTAACTACAATCACCATCTACTGGGTTACCCAATCGATCAATTCATCCACCCGGCTGTATTACGAAGCGTTCAGCAAACCTTGGGATTTGGCCAAAGGCGAGAAGATCCAAGTGCCGGTGGGTGTTGCCGCCTTTCCGAGCGAGAATACCGTGCCAATTCGGGAGTGGTCGGAGCGGTCATTCAACGTGCAGCACTGGACCGACATGCCCGCGGGCGGACACTTCGCGGCGTTGGAGGAGCCGGTCAGGCTGGTCGAGGATATCAGGGACTTCTTCAGGGGATTGCGATGATCGATCTAGCGAGCGTGAAGACGGTCCAGACCCCGGTGCTAAACATCGGGTATGGAGACCATGGAGATAGCGCGGGATTTCCGGTCATGTTGCTGCATGGGTTTCCTTATGACGTCCGCTCCTTCGACGGAGTGGTGCCTACGCTGGTCGAAGCAGGTTATCGGGTCCTAGTGCCCTACCTTCGTGGCTACGGACCGACGAGCTTTATTGATCCAGGGGCGCAGCGCGTGGCGGAGCAAGCCGCCATCGGCCAGGATGTCGTCGACTTTGCCGAGGCATTGGGGATCGGCCGGTTCGCGCTTGCGGGGTTCGATTGGGGTGTAAGGGCCGCCTGTATCACCGCCATCTTGCATCCGGAGATGGTAAAAGGATTCGTGGCCATGGGCGGTTATTCGGTCCAGAACACTGTGGATAAAGAAAAGCCGGCGCCCGCATTTAGGGAAGCAAAGATGTGGTACCAGTGGTATTTCAATACCGAACAAGGACGCGCCGGTCTGGAAGGGAACCGGAGGGACATCGTCCGGCATCTCTGGGAAACCTGGGCGCCGACTTGGAAATACACGGACGAAGCTTTCAACAAATCAGCGCCGTCTTTTGACAACCCCGACTTCGTAGACATCGTGGTGCATTCATACCGGCACCGGCACATAAACGCGCCTGGCGAAGAACGGTTCTTGGCAGTGGAGCGGGAACTGGCTAAATCCCCGCCGATCACAGTGCCGTCAATCGTGCTGCGAGGGGCGGACAGCGGCTTAGGAGCGCCGTCAGAAGACCCATCGGAGGACCAAGCTCATTTCACGAACCTTGTGGCGCGGAGAATCGTCTCCGGGGCCGGCCACGACCTTCCGGTCCAGCGTCCCGAAGCGGTTTCGGAGGCGTTGTTGGAACTGCTGTAAGGGCTACGACAGCCTACTTGCCCTCGATAACGTAGTCTGCGATCTTTTCGGCGATCATGATTGTGGTGGCGTTGGTGTTGGCGCGGAGACCAAGAGAAATTACAGCAGCGGATCCATACGCCAAAACTCTGCTAAGAGTTTCCTAGTCCGGTATTACAACAACGGCGGGAAGCTAGTTTCCGAGACAGTAAAAGGGACTAGAAAAGACGCGGAACGGGTATTACGGCAACGCCGTGTCGCCCTAGAAACCGGCGACTTCATTGGGAGAAAGAAACTAACCGTAGAAGGGTATCTACAGGGCTGGTTGGATTCCTATGCCCGGTCTAATGTCACCGCCAAGACCGAATCCGGTTATCGGCAGATGATAAACCGCTATACCGGGCGCATAGGCGATCTACAGCTCCAGCGATTAGAGGCTACCCATATCCAATCGGTTTACGCCGAGATGATCGACCAGAAGTTAAGTGCTACAACCGTGGTCCAGCTACACCGGATACTTCATAAGGCGTTAAATACAGCGGTCAAACAAGGGACCCTAAAGAGGAACGTAGCGGATGCGACTAACCCACCCGCACCAGTGAAAAGGGAGATGCGCGTCTGGGACAAAGCATCTAGAACCAAGTTCTTCCAAGCTATCCAAGACCACAAGTATTCCGACCTCCTCAGGTTCACTATGGCAACCGGATTAAGGCGTGGTGAGGTCTGTGGTCTTAAATGGGAATACGTGGACTTCATAGAGCATCAGATCCATGTGTACAAGAAGATAATTCGCATAAGTGGCCTAGGACTTGTAGAGAGTGAACCTAAGACCGAAAAATCTAAGCGCACCGTAACTATGTCACCCTTCTTGGAAGAACTGTTGCGGAAGGTCCAGGGAACCCAGATAGGCCAGA
>Ga0208063_1000529_pt1 | contig 12115 bp, 12 predicted proteins | sample DeeseametaMP0203_FD_184219 | JGI IMG/M metagenome (GOLD analysis project Ga0208063, IMG submission 184219) | Marine microbial communities from the Deep Atlantic Ocean - MP0203 (SPAdes) | ecosystem: Environmental > Aquatic > Marine > Oceanic | place: South of Cape Verde, Atlantic Ocean... | reverse complement strand
ACTCTAAAGCTATTGCACAATCTAATGCAAGCCCTGCCTACAGCAGCCGTTACACTCGCACGCCTTCGCGTACAGCCAGTAACAAGCCACGTCGTCAGCAAACTTACAAAGCTGCTAAGAATAACCAAAAGCAAACTATAAAGCTTAATACCCCTAAACATGTATTTGCATTACAAGTTGCCTCGGTTGATTCTAAGCAGGATGTAGCCAAAGCCTGGCAAGAACTAAATACCAAAGCAGCGCCACTATTTAGAGATAAAATATTAACCAACGTAGAAACCGCAAAAATAAATGATAAAACCTTTTATCGCTTAAAGCTTGGCTCCTATAAAAACCTTAAAAATGCCAAAGCCGACTGTGAAGTATTTAAAATGTATAAGCTCGACTGCATTGTAAGTAACTACACCGATAAGCCAATTAAACTTTAATAGTGATACTAACCCGCAATAATAAATAATTATTTTACGGGGCTAATCGTGTTGCGTTCTGCGTTAATAAATCTCGTTTAGAGCAACTAAATAGCGAATTTTTTTGCCTAGCTATCAATACGTTTTACTATCCTCATAATAGATTACTTAATTAAGCTAATTGGTATAAAAGCGCAATAGGCCGTAGCACGCGTGACTTGCTAAGCATTGATTGGCTGTTAAAATAGCGTCCACTCTTACCCAAATTAACAACATACTTATGCTGCACTACAAGGATTTTTTAGCCACATTAGTTTTAGGCTTTGCATTAGCAAACAGTGCTCACGCACTCGCAACGGCCCAAAAGCAGGCGGTGCTCATTAAAAAAGATGATTTAGCCGTACTAAAAGAGTCAGCGCAGCAGTGGCAACAAACCAAGCCTCAACTAGAAAGACTGTTAAAGCTAGAAAGTGAATTACAGCGCACAGTAGATAAATTAAAACAACTTAACGCGCAGCCAAAACCACAGCAAACTAACCACTTAGCTGTTGTAAATACAAATGCGCTGTTTGCTGTGCAAGTGGGTGCATATAAAAATAAAGCGGTACTTGAAGCGGCTATAAAGCAATTTCAATCGGCCTCAAATAAGCTTGAAGTAAATACCGAGCAAGTACTGATTGACCAGCACATCTTTTATAGATTAAAGCTTGGTGCGTTTAAAACAAAAGAAGCAGCAAACGATGCATGTAAGTTATTAATAAACAATAATACTTGCTTTGTAACCTACTACGTCAAAACGCCTCAAAGTTAATTAACCTGAACTCTGGTTAAGAGCCTTACTAGCATATTGAACTATCTTGATATTTAAATTTATTATCTCTGGCTAGAGATAGGTTTATTATCCAGAGTTTAGGTTAATTAGGCATAATAATTGCTTTATCCTCGATATGTTTTAAAGAGGACGGCAACTATGCGCCTTTTACTGCCTTTAGTATTGTTAAATTTAACTGCTTGCAACTTGGTCCCGGCCCCAGAGCCGAGTGTGCCTACTGACGCGCCAAAAGCAGCAATGGCCCCCTATACCGTTAACGAGTATGTAGCAAATCTAGCCTCGCAGCTTAACCATGTAAATGGCGCTTTAAATGCCAATGCGCGCATTGGTGTGAGTAGCTTTTTTTATGCGGATGCTTTAGATACTAAGCTAGTAGCAGGGCAGGCTTCGGGTTTGAGCTTACAAATTCAAGAAAGCTTATTAACGCAATTTACCCAGCTTGGCTATCATACCGTTGAGTACCGCCTAGGTAATAACCTTATATTAGCGCAAAACGCAGACAGCATATTAAGCCGCGACTTAAGTAAATTACGCAATCGCCAAAATATTGACTTAGTCATCACCGGCACTGTAACGCGCCAACAGCATGCTTACATAGTTAATGCACGACTCGTTAATATTGAAAACAAGCAAGTACTGTCGGCAGGCAGCACAGAGATCCCTATAAATGTAATGTGGGGAAACGAAAAAATTCAGCAGCGTGACGGCTCTTTGTACCGCAGCGAATATTAATCAGGAGCACACCATGAGAAACCTATTAATTACCCTATGCTTGCCATTAGGCTTTGGCTGTTCGCAAATGTTAAATTCGCTACATTCAGAGCCAGAGCAGGTTGAGCAAGACAATGCAGCCCAGCTTGTTTCAGAGCAACGTGCGGTAAAAGCACCTGCACCAAATGAAGCGTTATTTCAGTCTAATTTAAACAAGCAAAGTAACTACACCAAAAGTGCCCCCGCAAAACGCAAAAATATAAACCATTATGTGCGCGGGATAATGCAAGACATGGTCGAAAACCTGCAATACGTAAACGACAAAACGCCACTTGCCGTTTCTAGCTTTGTATTTTTAGATGATGACTACAGGGATGGAAGCCTGTTAGGTAACCAAATAGCCGAAAGCTTTATGCATGAACTGCATAGTTTTGGAGTACCGGTTATCGATTTTAAAACCACCGATTATATGCGAGTAACCCCTGCAGGCGACTTTGTATTTAGCCGCGACTACCTAGAGCTAAACCAAGATCAAAACTTTAATTACGTATTAGCAGGAACACTTGTGAGCCACCAAGGTGGCGTACTGGTAAATGCACGAATAGTGGGCATTAAAAGTAAAGCGGTAGTGGGCAGTGCGCAAGGGTTTATCCCTCAATCAGTGGTTGATGCGCTAAACAGTAGCTATCGCACCGACGGAATTATGCTTAAACAAGCCAGCGAGTGAGGTTGACCATGATTTACAAACTATCTGCTATAGCGGGGCTAACGGCAACGTTAGCATTAACTGGCTGTTCAATAACGCAAAATAATGAGCATAACGAAAGCATAAACACGCGCTCAGATTACACCGTGGTAACGCAAAGTAGCCAACCCACGCCAGTATATGCCAACCAATCTGTGCAGCAGCAAAGTGAGTACGACACAGCAAGGCAGTTTACACCGCTTAAACACCACAAAACGCTGGCAAACTATGTAGAGCAAATGGCGCTGGATTTAGTCGATACGCTTGAAGCCGAAGCGTCCGATAACAACAGCATCAACATAGCGGTTACCACCATTGTAGATTTAGACGCATCGCTTAATAAAAGTAATCAGTTGGGTAATCAATTAGCAGAGACGTTTATTCATCAGCTGCAAAAATTTGGCTACGGCGTGGTAGATTTTAAAACCATGGACAACATTGATGTATCAAACAGAGGCGACTTCGTGTTATCTCGCGATATAGAAAAGCTAAGCGAAAGCAGCATGGCTAACTATGTATTAGCAGGTACGTTAATTTACCGCCCAAATGGCGTAGCAGTAAACACCCGCGTTATAAATGTTCACAGCAAGCATATTGTAGCAAGCAGCCGTAAACTCATACCGCTGTACGTGTTAAACAAAGAAGATATATATTTATCAAGCAATTAAGTTAATTTTAGCTTGATATGAAAAACAAGATGCCGTTATAATTTTTGTAAGCTGTAAGCTGTAAGCTGTAAGCTGTAAGCTGTAAGCTCGGTGCGGCCTCTTAGTTAAATGGATATAACGGCCCCCTCCTAAGGGGCAGTTGCAGGTTCGATTCCTGCAGGGGCTACCAATTAAATCAATGAGTTACAGTTTAAAGTTTCTTCTTTTTAATTTCTGTGTAGCACATGTGTAGCAGCGTGCTATTGTTTTAATACAGGCAATTTGAATTCCAAGCGTGCCTCAATGCTGTTTCGAACTCTTCTCCTTGTATATTATTTAATTCTGCATCAAGCATATCTTGCCATGTTTTTTCATCACACTCATCAAAAAGTTCATAAAGAGCATCTACTTGTTCTTGTATTATCTCTAAGGCAACTCTGCGGCTGTTAAATAGCTTTGTATCATCATTTAGATTAAAAACTCGAATAGTCTCAGTTGCTTTCAATAAAGCTTGACCCTCTAAGCCTGCTTGAGGTGATACTTTTCCATTAGTTAAAAATAAGAGGTAATCATCGGGAGAATCTATGTCGGGCTTTATTAGATTATTTACTTGATAATTGACAGCGCCGCTATCTTTAAATATTCCACACCTATTCCAGCCACCCTTTTGAGAGCTATCACCACATGAGCCAAATAAGTTATTCCAATTAAATGTTTCTTGAATATGAAGTTTTCTATTTTTAAAATGTTCAATATGCTTGCGATTTAGTCTACATTCGCAGTATGCGCAAAGACCTCGTTGCATTTTTTCTAACTCTTCCCAAACTAGATCTTTTGGGGCATCAGTCCATTTATTTACACCCGGTATAAATTTATCTAAACAAGGTAATGCATTGTGTCTATCTAGTTTTTTCATAGCCTAATCTTTATTCTTTAGTTTTTTTTGAGCTTGAAGTTTCATTGATTGTATACGTATTAAACTTTTGCACTTTTTCAATTCAGAACTTTCTTCTCCAAAGTGAAGCATTATCATTTGAAAGTATTCTTTTGCTTCTTCATTGTTTTCATATCTTTTCTTATTTAAGGCTCTTTCAAAGTCGCTTATTAGATGGGTTTCCCTTATGTTTTGTGGAGTTGCAAATGTTCCCATTATTTGCTCTAAGACATCAGAGTTTATAACTCCTTTTGTTTGAAATTTTGGTCTAACCAAATTAATCGTTTCATTTAAATTAACGCTATCGAATAATCTTATATTTCTTTTATCGATAGTCGATAAAACAAGCGGGCTATGAGTTGTTATTATTAACTGCAAATTTGGAAAGTACTTTTGTAAATCAGGAACAATATTTTGTTGCCATTTGGGGTGCAGATGTAGCTCAACCTCATCAATTAAAACAATGCCGAGGCCTTCTAGAGGGTTTACTAATTTAGGGTTTAGCATTATCAATCGACGAACAATATCTGATACTAAACTTAAGAAAACTCTTTGTCCGTCAGATAATTGTTCGACTTGAACATTGATACTATCATTATTAACCATGACTATATCTGAGCCTGAACTGGTCTCAACCCAGATGTTATTAATGCTAGGAATAATGTTGCATATTGCTTCAACGACAACTTTCATTCGTTGAGAGTCAGTTAAAGTCTTATTTTTCCTTGCATCAGCAAACTTTTGCATTGATTTAACTAGTTTGTCTTGTGTTTCTCTTAATATTGGCTCTAATGACAAAACTCCGTTAGCTATTGAGTGTTCTAATCCACTAACTTGCTCTTGAAGAGTGCTTATTTCAGCTGAGCCATCATTTTCAGCTTTTTTATGAAGTGATATAAACCATTCAATAAAATGCTCAAATTTACCAGCACCTACCAGTGATGAGGTATATGCATCAAATCTTTCTTCTCTTAAGTTCGTGTTTTCTTTATTGCTTCTTATTGTTGGGTGTGAACGCTCGACTGAATAAAAGGCAAATAATGGTAAATTTATAGTTTGCTTGTCATTAATAATTCTAAAAATATCAGCGAAGTATTTTAATAGTTTTATATCACTTTCTCTTTTATTTTTCACTCCTAAAGCTGCTCTTGATAAACGAGCTGATATGCGTTTTGCTCCATTACCATAGTTAAAATCCGTTAATATATCTGTATATTTATTCCTAGAGCCTCTTTTTATGTCATATAAATCGCTCACCCGCTGTCCAGCCCCATCTTCTCTTAGTATATTAGAAGCGATCCAACTTAGAGTTTTTGCAATAGCATTTAAGATTGAGGTTTTTCCTTTACCGTTATCACCAATAATTACAGTCAGATCATTTTCAAAAGAACCTCTTAGATGTGAAAACGCTCGGAAATCAAAAAGCTCTAAACTGTCTAAATAAACTTTATTTGTAGGCTGGAATTCAGGAGAAGCTAAACTATTATTTTTTTCAATATAATTGATGCAGTTGTCAAAATACTCTTGAGCTATTGTCGGGTTACTTTCGACTCCATCTTGGCCGTGTAAGTAGTTTTGATATAATTGGAAAGATGAAAAAAGCTCTCCTTTTTTTGATTTATTTTGCAGTTCTTTAATGTTTTTTTTATTTCGGCTATTCATTTTCTTGCCCCGCAAAGACTATCTATAATTTCGTTGGAATATTTTACTTTTAACCTTTCTAAAAAGTTAGGCTCAATGTGCTTAGCGAAAGAAAGTAAACCCCTTAAATGATCTTCTTCTGTTTTATCAAGTTGTTGATATTTATATTGGTTTATTAAATGTTTAATATAGCGTTTTCTCTCTCTACCTAGAGATAAATCACCTTCATTATTTATAGTTATACCAGTGACGTGTCTATTATGAGCCTTTGACGAGAATACTGTTTTACTATGGTTCAACTTTATTTCGTTATCAAAGTTATCTTTTAATAGTTTTTGTATAATAGGAATAATATCGTAGAGTATATCTTTAGTATTTGTTGAAAATGTAAGGTCGTCAGCATATCGAGTGTAGTTTATGTTCTTATTTTTACAGTAATCGAATAAAGCACAGTCAAAAATATATAAACAAAAGTTAGATATAAGAGGTGAGCTTGGGGCTCCAACACTTAAAATTAACTTCCCTTCTCTAGTTTTACTTGGACACCAAAAAAGTATTTTTTCAACAAGCATTTTTTCGAATGGGTCAGAGTATGGAGCTTTAGCGCCGCTTTTATTTAAACAGTTCCAAAATAGTTCAGGATTAATTGAATTGAAGAAGTTTTCTAAATCTGTTTTTAATAAATATTTATTTTTTGCATGAGCTAATGCATTTTCTTTGATGCTTTTTCCAAGCCTATAAGCAGTTGCTGATTTGTGTAAAGGAAACTTAAAGAGTTTTACAAAAGCTCTTTGGTAATTTTTGAGTTCACTAGTCGGTTGAGCAATGATGCGGTGACCATGCGAACGTTTTGGTATTTTGTAAACTTTATATCTATTAGGTGCATTGAGAAGAAAAGCGATTACTTCATGTTCATTTTTTTTTAATTCTAGCGCTAATTTCTTAGATAAGTTCATATATATTCCAAATAAATAAGCCCAAGAGTGAAAATACTCTTGGGCTTAACTCTTTACTAGAGACAGCGAAATATGCGCAGCAATTCGGTGTCTAAAGGAGGAACGAGTTTAGGCGCCGAATTGCTGCGCATATTTCGCAACCCAAAACCGTTCAATAAATTGGAGTCTGGCTAATCACCCGACTAGACTTGTAAGTCCTACGCTAAAGAGCTGTTTAATGTTACAACAAAGTATTCGTTATAACAACGAAACAGTATAGATATAAAACTCGAAAATCGTTAGATCATACAATTGGAAGCTATTAAGTTAAGTTTTTGATTTTATAGTTCTAAGTTTTATTTTAATCGCAATTTTATGATTTTTAGTACAGTTATTTACAGAACTCCAAGTAAGACCTTTCTTGCCATTCTGGCAAGTGGTTAGCTAAAGGTTATATTGGTTTTATATTGGTGTTTGATATGAGCTAAAGCTTAGTTTAGAGCTTTAGCTATTTGAAATGTTGTATTTAACTGTAATTTTTCTAAATGTGATAGTTTTAGCTCTTTTTAGGTAATGAGGAGCTTTAGCTAACTCGTTGCAGCTTTAGGTTATGCTTTTTCCAACTTCCATGAATAATACCTAGTGATGATGGCTTTACCCGCGAACCACAAGCCTTTTACTTTGAGTATCAGTTCACCATCGTAATAGCTTTGTAAGCACTCGCCAGTTTCCTCAACGATGTTTAAATCGTAATGTAATTTGATAGGTCTATCTTTTAGCTTTGTGTGTAAACCGCCCATAGCAAGTATGTAGCATTTCCAATCACTGTTATCAGCAGCAAAGCGAGCTTGTTCTAATAGACTATCTTTTTTATCATTAAATATTGAGCGTAAACGTCTTAATTCACGCCATACAGACACGCTAGCACCGCCAATTTGTTGAAACTGGCGAATACGCCAACACGATGCCCACGCATCAATACGTTGTGCTACAAGTAGCGAATCGTTACCAAATTTATCCTCGCCTACACCTTCACCATCTATATTTTTCGCTATGTATTTTAAAATATAGCCAGTGGCAGAACCTTTATTTGGGTCTATTTGTTTAAAGTCACAGCGGTTTTCGGCAGCGCCTTTTTCGTCACCATCAACTTCTAACGCATAATGGCGAATAATTGCTTTTAATGCGTCTAGTTTTTCGCTCTCAATAAAAAACAGCATATGCCAATGTGGTGTTCCGTCGTGTTGTGGCTCTGCTACACGAAAACCATAAGGCGCAATATTTTGACGTTTAAACTCTGCACGGGCTTTTTGCCATTGGTGGTTTAAATAGCTATTGGCTTCATCAGGCATAAAACCTTCCCATTTAGGGTTAGCAGCGCCTGATTTAGAAAAAGCACGGTGATATTTAGAAGGGCAGGTAACCGTAATAAAAAGTGCTTCATGGTCTAGCTCTTTCGCTAGGTCTTCAAAGCCTCTTGCACGACATAGCAATTCATCTTTTCGTATCTTTGGGTTTGATACATTTAGGTCTGATATTTCTTTTAATGAGTAGCGTTGGCCTTGCTCGTTAAGTATGTAAGTTGAGCTAAGTAGTTCATCATTTCGTTGGCGCTGAGTAATGCGGTTTTGAGTTGTTATATTACTCGCATAAATTTCTCTTTTTCTGTTAACGAAATTTAAATGCAGTGCAGCTTTTTCGTTTGCTTGAGTAATGAGTTTACGAAACTTTCGTAACCACCAACGGTTATCGATATAGCGTTTTATACAGCCTGATATTTTTATGTTGTTTTTAGGCTCTATAGGCGAAACACCAAACTTAATTGCGTAGTTTGATAAAAAATCAAAAAGGGCTTTTTGCTTGGCATCAGCGAATTCGCTATCAATTTCGGTATTAGTAGAGCGAATAGCAGCGGATTTTTCGCTTTTGGTTTCGCTGTTAGTGATTTTACTACTACGAAACTCATGCGAAACGGTTCGCTCTAGTTCGCTATCATTTCGCTGTTTGTTTTTAGCTTGGTAGCAAAGGAAGTTAACTTTTTCGGGGTTAATGGCAATTTGGCGGCAATAGTTTGCACACTCTTTCGCTATTTTATTAATATCATCATCAAAGCAAAAAAATAGGTGAGCGAGTTTTTTAGGTAAGAGTTTATAAAGCTTATTCGTGGTATCTAAAACATGGCGATTGCGCTCAAAGTTATTAGGCTTGTTAAAAGCATCAGTTAAAATTGTACTTTTAATTTTATTGGAAAATGGCGCTAATTTTTTCGTTAAAAACGCCGCATCGTACTTATCGACGAGTGCTAAATACGGCGTTAAAATATCGTCTTGTTCATTAATTGCTTTTGCAATTAATGTTTCTCTAAAAGTACCCACTGGTTATTTGTGGTTAGCGTAAGCAAATACAAAACCACGCCCTTTTTTAGTTAAAAAGTAATGTTCATATTTAACGCCAAAATGATAAATTATTTCACTTGTTACAAGCTCTTCATCAACGAGTTTATCAAGTGTACGCGTATCAAATTTAAACGGTTGGCCATGCTTATTAACATAGGTATGTAGCCCATTTTTTTGCCGATATGAATAACCAATCTCACGGCAAATTTCGAAATAGGTATTTTCTAACGATAACCAAATTAGTAGTCGAGTTTGCTCTTTAGTTAACTTAGGCATGATCACCCCCATTAGGGTTTTGACCTAAATGCTCTAAGCGACAAAAGTTATTTAACCAGTTATCTAAATCATCTTTTAAATAACGAACAGTGCGGCCAATTTTAATAAATGGCGGGGCAGGGGTTCTATTAGTGCGGTTACCTTCCATACGTGATTGACGTAAGAAAGAGCGACTCATACCGATATACTCGGCTGTTTCAATTTCAGATAATGCGCGTTTGTTTGTGGTGGTTGGCATGATGGCCTCCATGTACGTTTAAGTTCATGGAGGACTTTAAGAGGGGGGTGAACTCCTAGGAGTCCTTCGAGGAGTTATGACTTTTAATTTATTTTTAATTTTTTAATTAAGTTATAAAAACTCTTTTTTTTCATTTGCTGTATTTCAGCACTAGAGTCAAACCAATACAAAGTATCGTCACCTAATTCATCTATGATTTCTTCTGTATCGAATTTGCGCGGCTCGTTATTTAAATCTTCTTTTAACCTTTCCCATATTTTACTTGGTTTATCGTTAGGGAATTTATTAAGCATATTAATCAGCATGGCATCAATAGGCCGAAGTTTGGTATTACTTGCTGATTCTTCTTTATTGCCAAATAAGTAATTTTTAGCCTTTTCGAGTTCATCAGGCTCAATGCAAACATCATCAAATATGAATGCTTTTGACGTTGGGAATAGTTCATCAGGAAGGGGTTGCGATGGATCAAAAACAACGGATGCTTTTTCTATTAGATTTTCTTTATTATCAGATATGTCAAAAATCCCTTTGCAAAACTGCTTTAACATACTTTGTCGTTGTTCAGGCTGAAAATGGAAAGGAATGGTTATTAGCGGTATTTTTTCTAAAGGGGCTGCAAGCCAGCCTTCAAACATTTTGTTTGGTAGCTCTAAAGAGTAGGGATAGCGACTACTGTAGTTAGTTACTTTATCTTTCTGCAAAAGAGTGGACTTAGTTAAGCTAAGCTTTTTACTTTCAAAAATTGTTGTTTGTTGTGCTTTAGTTAATTTGATTAAACCTGAATAAGTAGCTTTACCAAAGCCAAAAAATTTAGACTCTTTGTAACCGCCCAAAATTATATCTGAGGTTTTACAATAGAGACAAAACGAAGTATCAGTTTCTGAATTAAGGTAATGAGCATCATCAATTGATATGGCAAAAGCTTTATCTAGTTCCGCCAGTTTGTAGTACTTCTTCATACTTAAATCCTTTTTAGTTTTTCTATAAATACAATTGCTTATTCTTAATCAGAGAATATAACTCTGCTACAAAACACAAAACACAAAACACAAAACACAAAACACAAAAAATAATTAGGTAAATGGTACTGTAATCAAGTAATAAAAACATCAAGACTTAAGTTGCTAAATAAGAATGGTTTCATTTGATTAAAGCACTTTAATTTAATAGTTCCTTAAGGGGGAGCTAATGCTCAAATATATTGTGCTATTAGGTATTAGGTATTAGAACTAAAATATTCTTCTTCTATCTTTTTTATCAATGATTTGACAGAGTTAATGTTAGCCTTAATAGCCCTAGATAGAACGTTATCTATATAAAATTTTAAATCAACGGCTTGAAATCTTTCCTCCTGTTTACGCCAACTCTCGTAACGCTCACGTAAGTAATCAAACTTTACGAATAATTCTTTTTCAAGAAAATCTCTATAGCTCTTGAACTCAACTTCAAACTCACGGTCTTTTATTTTTTTATAGCGGTGTTCATTTTTGATACAGTACAGACCTATGAGTAATGGTAAGTAACCATCATAGCCTCTAACAAACCTTTTAGGGGGAGGTGGTACAGGAAGAGAGGCATATTCTGGAGTAAGTTTGCTGTCATTACAATTATATAAGTGCGCGATATAAGTTTGAATTAAATCATTACAATATGAAAGTACCTTGCTTTTGTGTGGCTCTTCCAATTCATTAATAATTCCCCATTTGTAGATAGTAACAAGCTCCAATTCACGGTCTTTTTTTGAGCTTAATGGGTAATCTACTACGAAGATGTCGATATATTGGCTTCTTTTAATCGATGTAGCTAATTTAGGTTTAAGTAATTTGGCGGGTTTATGTTGTTCACTTTTTTCAATCAAATGAAGGTGGTATTTGATAATTTCAGAAATGCAATTATCTTCCCAGAGGTCATTAATGCGAAAATCTTCATTAAGCTTCAATGAGCGAAGGCAAGAAGGTAGATCATAATTATTCAATTCCTTCATGTAATGTTTGATGGTTTCTTTTGCAAGGGGGTAAGTAGCAGAAAGCCTAAGTTGTGCGTCGTAGCTTAACTCTTGAATGTCACTTTTATCTATAACTTGTATAAGAAAATCTTTTTCTTCTAAAAATCGCTCTGCCTGATGTAGACCTAAATTAGAGCCAGCTAAAGACTCTAGCTCTATAGCTTCGTAATCATTTTCAACATTCATTAGTTCATCAAGGTATTCAAAAGCACAATTTACTCCAGCACTTAAAGTGTCAATGAAAGCTAACCGGTAATCCCCCCGAAAAATAATAGATGCCAAACGTAGAATTTTCTCTTATTGTAAACACAGGAGAAAATTATGAAAAAAGCACATTTTACAGACAGT
>Ga0208063_1000524_pt1 | contig 12152 bp, 25 predicted proteins | sample DeeseametaMP0203_FD_184219 | JGI IMG/M metagenome (GOLD analysis project Ga0208063, IMG submission 184219) | Marine microbial communities from the Deep Atlantic Ocean - MP0203 (SPAdes) | ecosystem: Environmental > Aquatic > Marine > Oceanic | place: South of Cape Verde, Atlantic Ocean... | reverse complement strand
CGGTGCGTACCGGTCAAAAATCGCTGTTTAATGATAAATATCAATAACTTATACGTCCGTTACGTTTGTTACGGTACGCAGCAAGAGATAGACCTATAGAGATAGATACTCATAGGTAAGCATGACAATATCTACCCCTCTCTATTAAATTAAATCTTTTTCTGTAATTATTGTATTTATTGTCACATCGCTTTGATTTTACTGGATTTTTTAGCGGTACAATTAAAATTAGGATCGTAACGCATGTAACGGGCGTAACGGATACGACCATTGCGAACCGGGTGCGGTGCAGTGATAGCCAAAACCTACCAACCCCCACTACCCAATAAAAATTACTCATTAGCTAATACGCCACGGCGGGTGCATACTTTTGGTATCACAACGGAGGAGGTAAACCTATGACCACAACATCTATCCAAAACCATTCGATACTATCCATATGCGCCCGCATAAAGTACGCTGCGATTAAATGCGACGCTATGCACGTATTTGTTAATTACGCGGCGCATACGAAAGAATTGACCGTTTGCGTGCGTGATTCAAGAATGGATTACAGCGCGCCACCTGCCACGTGGCCTGAGCCGTTGCTTTACGAGAGTGTTTATCTCGATGGCGGATGGAACGACCCTATCACTGAATTAACCGCCATTATTGATCAACTGCAACGGCTGGGGGTGGAGGTATGAACAATTTTGAACACGCAGAGCGACTTGCCGAATTGACCGCCATGGGCGCACATAAGTTGGCGCTCATGGTGATCCGGTTAGAGCATGATGTTGAGGTGCACCAGCTAAGCGAGGAGCTACAGATCGCGTTACGCAAACGCGCCCAGGAGCTAACTAAATGACCACGCCTAGACCCTTCACGTTAATATACGGCAAGACCCGCGACACGATGACGGAGGAGTTAACGTTTGAAGCACTGGCACGGGCCAAGGTGGCGTACTACGCCATGACGATGAACAACTATTGCGCGTTGCAGCGGGATGGGTATACGCTTATGAGTAATATTAACGAGGGACCGGTATCGGCAAATTTAGGAGAGGCGAAATGATCCACTTCACGATGATAATTATTCACCTGCTGGCATTGCTGTTTTTCTTCCCGGCGCTGCTGATTACGATTCCGCTGCATATTTTGATTGCGAAGTAAACTAACCGAACGCCCGCTTCGGCGGGAATTTAGGAGAATGAGATGAACGAACATGCCCAACAAGTATTAGCCGACATGCTAGAACGCGCCCTAAGTGGCGTTGATGCAGCGGTGGAGTTTAGTCAGGCGCAGATCCCCGATGTGGTTGAGCAGTTGTTGATGTGGCATATGGTGGAGAGCTTGTTGTCATGTCTGGCAGCTGCTTGTGCCGCCCTTTGCTCATTTGCGCTTTTTAGAAAAGGCGCTGCATCTCAAAAAATTGCAAGAGAGGCATACAAGAATGGCGAGCAATGGACTAGATTCAGCGAGTCAAGCTCGCTAACAAGTCACGCATACGATATCAAAGCATCGGGCGTATTTTTTTATGTACCAGCTTTGCTGATTGCTATTGCATCGCCTTTCTTGATTAGCGCAACATGGCTCAAAATTCTTATCGCCCCCAAGCTCTACCTACTGGAGTATGCCGCCAGTCTGGTTAAGTGATACACTAACCCCAACACGGCCCCTCTTGCGCACTGCGTACTGAGGGGTTTTTTGTGCTAGTATGGACGCAATAGAAACCATAGGAGATGACCATGCCGATTCCGCAAACGGTCAATGAGAACGGCCATATCACCTATCACTTGAATGCTGAGCAAATTGCCGCATTTGATAAGATTGTTAGTCAGCCAGCTGCTGAGTGTGAGTCGTTTGCCGAGCTGTTAAACAAGGCGCCTATTTGGGCGCGTAATGCTGACGAAAACGATGGGTACTGATTATGGCCGCCCCGATGGGAAACCAATTCTGGAAAGCGCGCACCAAGCATGGACGCGACAAGCTATTCGCATCCGCTGATGCGCTATGGGAAGCGTGCTGCGAGTATTTCCAGTGGGTGGAAGATAACCCGCTGTGGGAAATGAAAGTGGCGCAGTACCAGGGCGAAGTGGTGAATATGCCCGTGCCTAAGATGCGGGCTATGACGATTGGCGGGCTGTGTATCTTCCTAGACATCGACGAAACAACATGGCGCGCATGGCGAGAGCAGGAAGATTTTTCCACGGTCATTCAACGTGCCGAGCGTGTTATCTACAACCAGAAGCTTTCAGGCGCTGCTGCCGACCTGCTTAACGCCAACATCATTGCGCGTGACCTGGGGCTTGCTGACAAGAAAGACGTTACGCAGCAAAGCAATGTGCATGTATCTGCCGATATGTCCCCACAAGACGCGGCCCGCGCTTATCAAGACTTGATGGGCAATGACTAAACCATTCGATTACCGAAACCCTGACTATTCCGCCGTGTTTGCCGCCAGGGCTGAACGGCTAGCACGCATACGCCAGCACCATGAGCGTATTCCGGCGCTATTGGCGTATTACAAGCATAACCCGGCGGCCATGATTTCCGATTGGGGCATGACCGCTGATCCCCGTAACGCAGAGCGCGGCTTGCCACCTACGATACCGTTTATTTTGTTCCCTAAGCAGGAGGAGTGGGTAGAGTGGGTGATGCGACATTGGCGCGACCAGCAGCCGGGGCCAACGGTGAAGAGCCGTGATATGGGCATGTCTTGGTTATCGGTGGCATTGGCCTGCGTACTGTGCATTACGCATGATGACCTAGTGATAGGATTTGGCAGCCGCAAAGAAGAGTACGTCGACAAGATAGGCAGCCCGAAAAGCCTGTTTTATAAAGCACGCATGTTTATGTCGTTGCTACCACCCGAGTTACGAGGTGGCTATGTGATGGGCGCAACTGACCCACACATGCGTATTAAGTTTCCCGCCACTGGATCAACGATGGTAGGCGAAGCGGGCGACGGAATCGGACGGGGTGATAGGGCATCCATCTATTTTGTTGACGAATCTGCATTCCTGGAGCGCCCGCAGTTGGTGGAAGCATCGCTATCCCAGACCACCAACTGCCGTATCGACATTAGCACGCCTAATGGGCTGGCCAATCCGTTTGCCGAGCGTGTGCTGTCTGGGCGTTTTGATACATTCCGCTTCCACTGGCGCGACGACCCGCGAAAGGATGAAGCGTGGTATGCCAAGCAGTGCGAGATACTAGATCCAGTCACAGTGGCCCAAGAGATCGACATCGACTTTAGCGCATCTATTGATGGGGTGCTGATTCCTAGCGCGTGGGTGCAGTCAGCGATTGGCGCACATGAGAAACTAGGGTTTGACCCCACTGGTGAGCGTATAGCCGCGCTAGACGTTGCCGACCTGGGGAAAGATAGCAACGCCCAAACGCTGCGCAACGGCGTGCTTATTGAAGATGTTGAAGAGTGGCATGGCAAGACGGTAGAGGATATTTACGGCACCACCACGAAGGCATTTAGCCACTGTGATGATTGGCGCGTCACGCGGATGCGCTTCGACTCTGATGGCGTAGGTGCTGGCGTGCGCGGCGATGCCAGGGCGATTAACGATGAGCGCAGAAAAGAAGGGCTGCCACTGATTGAGGTTGAAGCGTTTCACGGTGGCAGCGAGGTGGTTGATAAAGATAGGCCGTTTATTGAAGGTCGGACGAATGGCGAGTTTTTCGACAACTACAAAGCCCAATGCTGGTGGATGCTGCGAGAGCGATTCAAGCTGACACACGAGGCAGTGACGCAAGGCAAGGAATGGAAGGCCGACGACCTGATTAGTATCGCGCCGGATTGCAGCCACCTATCCAGGCTGACCAACGAGCTGAGCCAGCCGACTTATAAAAAGTCAGCTCGCGGTAAGGTGCAGGTAAATAAAACCCCCGATGGCACGAAGTCGCCTAACCTTGCTGACTCAGTGATGATTGCGTTTGCTGTTGCTAAGGCCAAGAGCGGCCCCGCCGTGCTATTAAAGAGGCGGCGTTAGGGAAAACCAGAGCCGGATAAAATAATCCGGCTTTTTTTCGCCCAAAGGTGTTGCATAGTGCTATCAGTGTGCTATTATGAGTACATAACGAAGCAGGACACACTAAACACCAAGGAGAAGACAATGACTATCGAATTCGGAATTGCAGCCAACAACAAGCGTTTTGTAGAAGCCGAAGCAGGCACCGTCAATATCGGTGACGTTTTCAAAAAAGAAATGAAGGTTGAGGCGTTTGAGCCGACCAAAAAAGAGCTTCGTATCGGCAAGAAGGCAACGCCTGCCGGTACACTGGTTCGCACCTACACCGTTACCGCCGCTGGAAAAGAGTTTGCAAAAACTCAACAAGACGGAAGCGTAAAATACATGCAGCGCTTCTACTGCGAAACTACAGAGCAAATCATCTAAAAGAGGGCGTCGAGATGAGCGAAGCATTAAACAGAATCATCCGCGAGACACGCGAAAAACATCAGGCGAGCGTTGAGGATTTTTATTTCAAAACAGGGCGTGGCAATGAGAAGGTAAGAGTGCAGCTAATAAAGGTTCGAGAAACTCTTGAGAACACTATCGGGATTCATGTCAACGTAGGCAAGACGCTAGTTGTCATGCTGGGCGAACGTCGTGTTGATAGACCTGAGCCGGGTTTTCGTTATCATGAGTTCAAAACACCTGGGCGCGCTGGATTTTGTCAGAGGAATATCTAATGACCCCATCACTCCGCCGCATAGCCGCCATCATCGGCAAGTCACCGTCGACCGTGCAGCGCTGGCAGACCACCAACCCGGCGCTGTATCAAGCTGTTGCTGAGTATGCGCAGCGGCAATTAGAAAAACCCATCACCACCACGCCACCCGATTAGAAATTACAATTAGCCACCCTGTCATGGGTGGTTTATTGTTTGGGGTGTCAGTAAACAACAGGAGCAAACAACCATGACAAACCTAATCACACGCACCAACGGCGACCCGTTCGCCACCGAAGGCAACGCCAAGTGCGCACGCACGTGGAAGGGGCTGACGCATACGCACGAGGTTATTCAGCATGGCGGCGGGTGGGTGCTGCGTGAGAAGCAGAGCGGTGCAGCGGTGACATTACAACCCGGCGACTACATCGCCACCAAAGACTTAACCGAAGACGAATATCACGCGGTGGCGCGGGCGTTTATGGCGGCGGGGGCGACTGATACTGGAATAGATTTATCGGATGTAGGCGATCTATTGGGGTGGGATGTGCGTGATAACGAGTTTTATCACGGTTCTGATGATTCATATTACAAGCAAGAGGTGTTTACTGGCCGCCAGCTCACACTATCCCAAATCCTGAGCGCGACGAATGCGGGTGGTGGTGTAGATCAAGACAACGACACCACAATAGACAGCCAACAACAGATGAAGCCCACAATGCACATTACAGACCTGCTATTTCAGGCGCGCAAAGAGCGCGACGCAGCACAATCGCGTTATGAGCAAGTGATGGCTGACCATCGGGCTACCTATCCTTGGCTAGTTATCGAGGAGCGCGCAGACCAGCCGAGTGAGGATATGTCTGACCCTGCGAATTGGCTGGCGGGGGATATTGTGGAGCCGATCAATGACTCAACAAATTATTTCAAAGGTAGTCATGTAAAAATCCATTCTTTTGATAAAGATGGCGATTTGATTTTAGAGAATGACGCTGATAAACGAATTGGCTGGGGCAAGCATCATTTCCGCTTCGTCCGCCGCCCATAACACCACGGCGCACTAAATGCTATACTGCCCTCAAACTCTGAGGGCTTTTTTTATGGCACAGCAAGACAAAGAAACGCGGCTAACGATGGCCGTCAACCAGTACATGAGCGAGCGCAGAGTGTCAGCGATGCGGCAATCGCTGGCGTTTGGCAGCGGGTACAACGGTAGCATCGACACCAAGCGTGACCGCGCATGGCACGAGTTCGGATTCCCGAATACGCTTTGTTTTTTCGACTTTTTAAACCTTTATCAGCGCAATTCGCTTGCCAAAGCGGGCATTAACCGCATTAGCCGAAAATGCTGGCAGGATAACCCCTGGATCATCCAGGGCGACACGACCGACGAAAAGACCACTGAGAAGCCCTGGGAACGTGACGTTCGTAAGCTGTTCAAACGGCTGAACGTCTGGCAAAAATTCCAGGATGCAGACCGCCGCCGGATGGTGGGGGCGTATTCGGGGCTGATTTTGCGCGTGGCGGACAATGCGCGCTGGGATGAAGAGTTGCAGCCGGGCGGCGACTTGATCGAGGTTATCCCGGCATGGGAAGGACAATTAACGCCCGGCACGTGGGACGAAAACCCCAACAGCCCGCGTTACGGACAGCCGCTAACGTGGAACTACAATGAGGGCAACGTACAGACCGCTGACACGCCACCTCCGGCGCGTAGCGTGACGATTCACCATAGTCGCGTGGTGATTGTGGGCGATTACCGGGAAGGCGTTAGCGAGCTAGAGTCGGCGTACAATGAATTCGTGTCATTGGTTAAAATTACGGGTGGCTCGGGTGAAGGATTTTTGAAGAATGCTTCACGTCAGTTAAGCGTTGAGTACAGCGACTCGCAGAGCTTGCCAGAACTTGCCCGGTCGTATGGCGTCGGTATGGACGAGCTGAACGAGCGCCTGAATGAGATGATGGCGGATCTGAACAGCGGCATTGACGCAGCAGCGTTCACTACAGGCGGCAAGATTAACCCCCTGGTAGCCAACGTTCCGCAGCCGAAAGAGCACTTTGAGATGCAGGTGCAATGCATCGCGGCATCGCTGGAGATTCCGACCAAAGTGCTGATTGGCAACCAGCAGGGCGAGCGGGCATCCACCGAAGATCAAGACGATTTCAACAACCGTTGTCAGGCGCGCCGTTTAGGTGAGTTGCAAACGGACATCCGACGCCTTATCGACCGCCTGATGGAATACCGCATCATTCCGCCAGTGCCGGGTGATGAATACGAAGTGATGTGGACGGAGCTTAACGACGCCTCGCTTGCTGACAAACTGGCGATGCTAAAGACCGCGACCGAAGCCGTTAAAAACATGGCAGGCACCGGGGAGATTATCGCGACAGGCGACGAATTGCGGGCTATCATGGGGTGGGAGGCTTTGGCAGAACCTGAGTTGCCAGCGGATGATGATGGGGATGATGAGGATGATTTATGAGTAAGTGGATTAGTGTTGATGAAAAGTTGCCAGATGAAGGAAAGATGGTTGTTGCGGCAAGATTTTATGAGCCGATTGAAGAGCCGGACGCGGCGGTTTGCTGGTTTTTGAAAGGGGTCTTCGTGGCTAGTGACGAAGCGCTTGATGCCGAGAATTACGATGGCGGTGCTTGCATTAGGCTAGATATGGTGCCGACGCACTGGATGCCATTGGAGATGAATTTATGACCGAAGTCCACCAACACTGGTACGAAACCGCAAAATACCAGGAAGTGGCCGCGTTTCAGTGGTATTTGCAGATGAAATGGCTAGATATGCGGCCTAAGGGGGTGGTATGACCATCCTGCAAACATGGCGATGGGTAGCCGCGACCGCAACGCTCGATAAATGGTACCCAGCAGCTCGATTGCCCAGCAATCATAGCCGGCTAGGGTGTCGTGCGGCTGGCCTAGTGTGGCATGACCGCTATTTGTGTGGTGATGCGGATCGTGGGCGTAAGTGGCGTGGTCGGAATGTTGTTAATTGAGGAGTGGTTGGGATGAGGCGGCTGACAAAAAAAGAGCGCATAGAGCTATCAAAAATGTTCGATGGTTGCTGCGCTTATTGCGGGGAAGACTTGGGAAATAGATGGCATGCCGACCACGTGAGAGCGGTTTTTCGCCGTCATGATCTAATTAAAGAGCCGGGGAAGGGTTATAAAACACAGTTAGTCGGCGCTGACCGCATGGAGAATGACGCGATCGAAAACTTCATGCCCGCCTGTGCGCCGTGCAACCTCTCCAAAGCCACTTACACGCTTGAGCAATGGCGCGATGTTCTTGCTGGCTACGTTGGCGCGCTGAATAGAAATGCGCCTACTTATCGCATGGCGAAAAAGCACGGCTTAATCGTAGAGTCGCACATCACTGTTGAGTTCTATTTTGAAAAGCTGGCAAGGATGGAAAATGCCTAAATACCCCACACTCCCCCGCAACACAGAGAGCCCAGTAGGCCACGCCCGCTTACAACAGCAGACCGTCAGCCGCCTAAATCGCGGTTTGCGTGACGTTCGCAGCTGGGTGCTAGATCGTTTCAATGAGATACCCAAGCGTGAGATCACGATTAACGCTCAAGTGCCGGGCTATGTGGTCAATGAAACCCGATACGAATACCTGATTAGCGTCGAAGAATTGCGCCTGATTGTCGAGGAGATTCGCCGCCGCCTGGGCATTGAGGTGCCACCTGACTACATGGCCGCGCAAACGGTGCTAGCGTATGAAGCAGGCACCGGAACCGCCGTAGCACAGCTTGCCGCGCTGACGGATGACTACACGCGGGAGATAACCCAGGTGCTGGCGTCTGAGCCGTGGCAGCGGCGTGTGGCGTTGATTCGTTCGCGGGTGTTCGAGCAGATGGACTCATTCAACGGCGATACGGCTACGGAGCTGGGGCGCGTGCTTAGCCAGGGCGTAGAGAATGGGCTGAACCAGCGAGATGTGGCGAAAGATGTTCGCAAGCGGTTTGGCATTGCTGAGCGTCGGGCGGAGACCATTGCGCGGACTGAGATAACCGGGGCGCTGCGCAGAGCAACAAGAGACGAGAATCAAGACGCACGCGAACGCCTAGGGATTAACACGCAGCTATTGTGGCTGAGCGCATTGAGTCCAACTACCCGTGCAAATCACGCTAGACGGCACTCGCAGGTATACACTACCCAAGAGGTAGCGGAGTTTTATAGCCAGAGTGGCGAATCCGTTAATTGCAAATGCTCGCAACAACCAGTATTGCTTGACGAATCAGGAGAACCAATACTCGGCCCGCTAAAAGCCCGGCTTGAAAATCAGCGAGCTGCGTTTGAGCCGGGAGAGGGTGTGTAGTAATATCAGTATTGCGGCTAGGGCATGCAACCCGAATACTGGATTGAGTCACCAGCGCCGCAACCTTCCATGACTCGCAGCATAGGGACTCAATATGCGACGTTTATTTATATCATTCAGTGGCGGCGAAACCAGCGCATTTATGGCTCAATGGCTGCTAGCCAGCAAATCGCATGAATACGATGAGATCGTAACGCTGTTTGCTAACACCGGGCAAGAGAATGAAGAGACGCTGGAGTTTGTTCGGCGCTGCGATGAAGCGTTTGGGCTTAATGTTGTGTGGGTTGAGGCCGACGTTCAGAGAGGTCGGGTAGGCACAAAGCATCGTGTCGTTGATTTTAATAGCGCTGATCGTGAAGGCGCTGTGTTTGAATCAGTTATTGAAAAGTACGGCATACCCAATCAGGCATACCCGCACTGCACGCGCGAGTTAAAGCTGGCACCGATGCTATCCTATATTGCTTCATTAGGATGGAAAAAAGGCGATTACGATACAGCGGTAGGTATTCGCGCCGATGAAATAGACCGCATTGCGGCAGACGCAAAACAGCGCCGTTTGATTTATCCGCTTATCACTGATATTGAGATGACCAAGCCGCGCGTTAATGCGTTTTGGGAGTCTATGCCGTTTCGATTGCGGTTGAAGGGATACCAAGGGAACTGCAAGTGGTGCTGGAAAAAATCGCTGCGCAAGCATATCCAGTTGCTGAGAGAAAACCCTAACCAGTATGACTTTCCCGAACGAATGGAGAGGATGCACGGGCTTTCAGGCCACAACATTGATGGCAGTAAACGCGTATTTTTCAGAAAAAACACTAGCACGAAACGGCTTCGATTGATTGCCATAGAGTCTAGCATTGCGCCGCCCGACGACGATGCGCGTATCTACGAAGATCAAATGAGCATTGGCTTTGACCTCGACGCACCTGGCGGCGGATGCTCTGAAAGTTGCGAGGCTTTCTGATAGCTAGCGACTATCAATAAACACAACACTATAGTAACAATCAATTAGTCGCCCTCGGGCGGCTGTTTTATGCTGTTGTTACTGACTGAGGAGAAGACCAAATGAACAGCACTGATTTATCAAAATTCTACTACACCGCAATGAATGCGCAGCCTGTTGAGTTCTGGAATACTTCTGAAAGTATCGACGCGCACAGAAACATTGCCCATGTTCTGAAACAGTATCCAAGCCGTATTATTTCGCCCGATGCGTATGACACTACTGGTTGTCAGAGCGCTGCGGCGATTGCCGCGTACCTGGAGCGCCGAGCTGATCGCATCGAGACTTATGGCGAGAACTACGCCTAGCTTGGTTTATTGTTTGGATATGGATAACGCAACGGGAGTAATTCAGATGAAAACGATAGTCGCAAACAAGCTAGCCAGAGTTGAAAACAAAGATGATGAGATGCTTTCGCAAGGCATTGTTGCATTCCAAATGGTTGAGTTCGTTATCAGCTTTTTTGGATCTGAGATAATTATCAACCTAGACACTAAAATCATGGAGGATGGTCGCCAAATTGTAATTGGTGGAGATGGCTACATACCAGATGGATACGAAGTAGCATAACCACACAGAAGCCCGCATAGCGCGGTCATTTAGGAGGGATTGATGAACGAGTGGATTAGTGCAGACGCAGAAGAAAGGCCACCAGATCTGGAAGACATTTTAATATGTCAGCGTTACGGCGAAAGCGGCCGATTGGTGCAAATGATTGGCCGATACATCCCCGCGCATACTGAGCTAGCAAGCGATGACTGTGACGACTGGGTTTACTATAACGAAGAAACAGACGAATACTACACGCCCGCAGGCTGGTATGAATGCCAGCACAACTGGGGGGAGTTTGCGTACATCCATTGTTGCGAAGGCGAGGTAACACACTGGAGGCATTTAGATCCATTGCCGGGGGATGAGCAATGACCACCCAAACACTGACAGCATTCACCGGGAAAATCCAAGGCGGACAATCAGAAACCAAATTTCAGAGCCGCATCCGCAACGACGTGTACGCCAGTAGCCGGTATGCACGACGACTGGATATTGATCACTTGCGCGAGGCGCAAAGACTACAACGAGAATTGAAGGAGATGGAGTTATGACAGAACGTGAGAGATTTGAGGCGTGGACAGATGGTAGTTTTGAACTGCGCTGGCATTTTGAGCTAGGCCGATATGCGAGCTGCATTACGCAGTCCGCATGGGCCGCATGGCAAGCGTGCTGCCCAGATGGGTGGAGGTGCGTACCCATCGAGCCAACTGAGGAGATGGTAGACGCGGCTAGTGAAATGTACATGCCGTTTGGCGATATGGCGATTGCGATACAAGCGGCGATTGTTTATGCGCCCGGCGTGGAGAGCTACCAATGAACCGCTCCCAAAAACGCGCCCAGGCGGGCGAGATTAAGCGCCGTAAGCGGCTGGTGAGTCAGAAGCAGTATCAGCACTACAAGACCAACGCACGCCGCTGGTGTGTGGGTCTACGCGCCACCGGAAGGCATATCGGCAGCGAGTTTGAGGGCGAGTGGTCGTTCCCGGCGCATGTGCCAGTGAGCAAGCAGCAGGATATTGCCACGTACGCCACGCACGCGCCGTTGCGGTGGCGCATCATTGCCCGGCTAGTGCTGCGCTACGATGACGGCAGCCAGGAGACACGCGAATCTGATGCAGAGGTAGGGCAGCAGATGCTAATCAGCGAGCTACAAGAGGCGCGCGAGGAGTTGATGGCAGACCTTGAGCGTACTGCTAATGGGCGGTATGTTTGGGATAAAACGTACACCATGGAGTGTTTGGGATGAATGAGTTAACAGTAGATCAAGCGATAGAAAACGCCGCAAGAGAGCTACCAGAGGGGTACGTGATTGAGGTTAACGTTGAGAGCGGCTCATCATGGATCAACATGTATGGGCCGAACGGTAGTGATGTTAAACTGCCAGAATGCGTTGATAGCACGCTGGCCGAGCAGATTGATGGCGCAATTGAGCATGCGGTTTGGTTAGATAGCGAATAGCCACAGCTCAACTACCACCCCAACCCGCCACCACGGCGGGTTTTTTGTTTGCCCGGCGAAGCCGGCAAACCCGGCCATCTGAAAGAAGATGGCGTCACCCCGACTGAGGGGAAGACAATCCGACTGGCAAGGGCGTCA
>Ga0208063_1000523_pt1 | contig 12165 bp, 11 predicted proteins | sample DeeseametaMP0203_FD_184219 | JGI IMG/M metagenome (GOLD analysis project Ga0208063, IMG submission 184219) | Marine microbial communities from the Deep Atlantic Ocean - MP0203 (SPAdes) | ecosystem: Environmental > Aquatic > Marine > Oceanic | place: South of Cape Verde, Atlantic Ocean... | reverse complement strand
ACGTGAAATTTACGTCTGTGCCAAAGCGGGCGGTACGGATCCTAACGGTAACCTCGCACTGCGCGGTTTGATAGAGCGTGCCAAGAAAGACCAGGTGCCCTCTCACGTCATTGATAAAGCCTTGGATAAAGCCAGCGGCGCAGGCGGTGAGGATTTTTCACCGGCGCGCTACGAAGGCTTTGGCCCTGGCAACGCCATGGTGATTGTCGACTGCCTCACCGACAACCCCAACCGCACCTTTGGCGATGTACGCGGCTGCTTCACCAAAACCAAAAGCAAGATCGGCACGCCAGGCAGCGTCAGCCATATGTTCGACCACTGTGCGATTTTCTCCTTCACCGGCAACGATGAAGAAGCGGTGCTGGAAGCGCTGATGGAAGCCGACGTGGATGTCACCGATATTGAGCAGGAAGAGGGCCGCATCACGGTGTTTGCCCCGCACACCGACTACGCCAAAGCCAAGCAGGCGCTGCTAGATGCCTTCGGCGAAATCGACTTTGAAGTCGACGAGATTCAGTTCCTGCCGCAAACCACCACGCCGATTGAAGGCGATGACGTGGCGATGTTCGAGAAATTTCTCAACATGCTCAACGAGCTGGACGACGTACAGAACGTCTTCCATAACGCGGAGCTACCGGAAGAGAGCGCTTGAGCCGTTAGGCGCTTAACGCATCTTTGGGTATGAAGATCCACCCTTCGGCCGCTGACATCTCTGCTGGCGGCCAAGCCACGCTCTCTTTTGCATGCTCCAAGCTCCGTTGGTTGATGGAGCAGGGCGTGCAATGTTTCAGGCATGTACACGCGCTGACGCAGCGCCGCAAACCCAGCCGACCGTTTAGTCATCCAGCACCACAGGCTGGCAGAGTTGTTATCGCAGTTCCAGCCGCCCACGTCCCATCCAATATAGAGTGTGGTTGGTGTTGTCATCAGCTAGCTGCACCTCGTGCATCTAGGGCGGCATCTGGTGGTAGCAGCGCTGGTTGAATGCCAGCAGCGCTTAGCACTGCTTTGCCGCGCACCGTTAAGTCAGTGATAAACAGAAACTGCTGGCGGGGGTCGACGGGGTAAGCACGGATACGGTAATGGGTGCCCCAGGGCTTCTCCTCCGCCACCACAATAATCGGCTCTCCAAATTTTAAATAAGCACTGGTCAGCGCCACATCGCGCAGTGCTTTGCGCACCCAGCCGGCTTCATGCTCTGGATGAAGGTAAAAACTCGCCACGCACTGCAGGCTAGTGCCACCATTATTGGCGTTATAGATCGCGGTGTCCCAGAGCTTCAAATGCGGCACGGCGACCAGATCGTCATCAGGAGTTTGTACTTCTACCGTACGCATGCCCACGTGCTTTACTTCGCCGTACGTGCCTTCGATATTCACCCAGTCGCCAGGCCGGTACGGTAGCTCGACGGCAGACACTACCCCAGCGATCAGGCTGCTGACATAGTCTTTCAGCGCAAAGCCAATGGCTAAGCCAATCGCCCCCAGCAGCGTCACCATATTGCGCAACGACGGCTCGATAATGATGGGGACGGCAATGGCGAGCGCGGCGATTAAAATTAGCAGGCGGGTGAGCGGCACCAGGGCAAAGACCCGAAAGCGCACTTGGCCGTGCAGCCGATTCGCCACCCAGTTGAGTCCTCGCTGGCTGACAATAATCAGTAGAATCGTGCTGACCAAGATAAGGCCGAGCGTTATCAACGCTTGGCTATCCATTTCGTTAAACAGCTTGGCGTACTGCCCTTGGTCTTCCATTAGTGCTCCTAGAGCGGGTCAACGAGATAGTTACGCGACTCAAGCAGCTGCCGCACGCTGGCATAGCTAAGCGGCGCCACCTGCCACCGCCCTTGCTGGCTGCTAAGAATGCCGCGCCGCGCCAGGGCAAAGCGTGCATTTAACGATTCGTGATCCGAAAAAGGCAGCACATGTTTTAACGCATGATCTTCCAGCCCGCCGTGAATCAGCAGCGTATGCAGCAGTAAAGTAGCTAGATCGCCGGTATCTGTGGGTAGTTCGGCTTCGGCCAGCGCGTCCAGTAGCCATAGTTCTTGAGAAGTGTCGCTATCCTCTTTATCGCTACATTTATGGCCATTGTTATCACTGCTATCCGAATCTTCTGCTGGCTCACGCAGCCGCTCACGCCAATAGTGCCAGGCAATTCCCAGGTGCCCTCGGCAGTGTGCCGCTAGGCGCTGCAGCTCTTTATAGGCCTCTTTTTGATCACTGTCGCTGGTGAGAATCGATTTGCCCGTACGTGTACTGTACACCGTCGGGCACTCCCCCGCTGCTTGGGAAAAATAGTGGGCCAACTGTTCACCTTCGAGCCCTTGGAGGGTCAATACCGGCACGCCTTCTAGCCCCACCGCGTGCTGTAAGTAAGCGTAGGTCCAGCTATCGCATCCCATCACGCTCTGCCCCAGGCGCCCACTCAAGGCACGCTCAAGCAACTCACGAACGCTTTGCAAGCCATTGGTATGGCGTAAAAAGTGGTACTCCAAGGCAGGAATTGCCCAGCGCTTTAGCTGGGTAGCGTCTTCTACCCAGGCTAGGCTGCCGTCCACTAGCTCTTTCAGCGTGGGTACGGTGAGGCAAGGAATATCCTGTTGCGCAGCCCATTGGCTCACCACGGTGCTGTGCCCGCCGTAAGGCGGTGAAATAAACAGCACAACCGGCGCATCTTCGTAGCCTTTCAGCGCCTGTTTCAAGCGTTCGGTGGCGGGCATCCAGTCAATGGGGGGCGCAACATGCGCCAGCTTCACTTCAGGCAGCGCGCGCAGTTCACTCTCCTGCTTCGCTTGGCGCTCGGAAGCTTCCTTGCCTATCATCCAGGTGGTGGCCGCTCGCCAGCTACGCCGCCACTGGCTCGCCTGAGTGCGCTCAGGGGTTTGAAAGGTGTCTAATGCCACCACGTTCCATGGCGATAAAGCCGCGTTCGTTGAGCCTTGCGCCATATCCCGCCTCGATTCAGTAAACTAGATTAAGGTTAGCATGCCTTATGCCACACCCCCGGGCTAGCCGAACTTATCGTCTAAAATAAAGTCGTTATTGCCAAGTAACTCACTTTTGAGCGATGCGCAGGAGGCAACGATGAGCGTGGTGAATGTCACGATGGCTGAACTACACGAGAAGCTTGCGAAGTGCATTGCAGGCGAGCGGGTGCTCATTGAGCAGGAGGGCAACCGGTTCAGCGGAAGAATTCAGCATGTCGGGGTGATGGGAGTGAAGGTCATTCCCGAAACCGTGATTAAAAACAGTACCGGCGACCCTGGCGATATGGATGGCGTCACTGTGCCTTACGACGACATCTGGGAGCTTGAGGTAAAAGGCGTGGTATTTAGCCGATTAGGAGAGTAGGGCAACATGGTTGATACGCACTACACGCCCGCCTTCTATGCAGACGTGTAGTACGATTGTTAGCGCTTGATTCTCAGAAGGTCAGGCAAATTTTACCAAAGTGCTTGCCCGATTCTTGATGACGAAACGCCTCGGCAATCTCGCTAAGCGGGAATTCACGATCGATGATCGGTTTCAAATTCGCCGCTTCGATCGCGTCGATCATCTCGATCTGGTGGCGACGGCTACCGACGATCAAACCCTGCAGCTTGGCCTGTTTCGCCATGAGCTTGGCAGTGGGAATGTCTCCCTCGCGGCCAGTCAGTACGCCAATCAGCGAAATGTGTCCACCAATCTTCACGGCATCGATGGATTGCGGCAGCGTACCGGGGCCGCCTACCTCGATGACGTGATCCACGCCTTTGCCGTCGGTCAACGCTTTGACCGCTTTTCCCCACTCGGGTGTCTCGCGGTAGTTGATGGTGTGCTCCGCGCCGAGGCTACGCAGGCGCTCCAGCTTCTCATTGGAAGAGGAGGTCGCGATCACTCGAGCCCCCATCAGCTTGGCGAACTGCAGCGCAAAGATCGACACCCCGCCGGTACCCAGTACCAGCACGGTATCGCCCGCTTTCAAGCCGCCGTCCACCACCAGCGCGCGCCAAGCGGTCAATCCCGCGGTGGTCAACGTGGCGGATTCTGCATGGCTGTAGCCGATCGGCTGGCGAGTGAACCATGTGGCCGGTCGAATTACCTGCTCGCGGGCATAGCCATCGACGCCATCGCCAGGGGTGGTGGTGAAGTCGCCTACGCGCGCCGGGCCTTCCAGCCAGTATGGGAAGAAGGTCGAGACGACCGCATCGCCCACGGCAAACTCTTCCACACCTTCGCCAACGGCTTCCACCACGCCCGCACCATCGGACATCGGGATGCGCTTATCGTCGGTGGGAATCATCCCCGCCACGACCGCGTAGTCGTGAAAGTTCAGTGAGCTGGCGTGCAGGCGCACTTTAATCTCGCCGGGGCCTGGCTCCCCTGGGGCTGCCACGTCGACAACATTTAATTTATCTAAACCGCCGGGTTGTTGAAGCTCAATCGCTTGCATCACTACCTCCTGTTAAAGCGCCCTTACTAGGCGACCGGTCTAGTCTCAAATGGGGGCGTTGTTATCAGGATCAAGGTCGTTACCCAAAAAGCCGCCCGACTGGCGCTGCCAAAGGCCTGCGTAGATGCCGTTTCGAGCCAGCAATTCCTGATGAGTGCCGCTCTCCACCATGCGCCCTTCATCCACCACAATCAAACGGTCTAGCATGGCAATGGTAGAGAGCCGATGGGCGATGGCAATCACCGTTTTGCCCTCCATCAACGCATCCAACTGCTCTTGAATCGCCGCTTCAACCTCGGAATCCAGCGCCGAGGTGGCTTCATCCAACACCAGGATGGGGGCATCTTTGAGCAGCACCCGGGCGATGGCAATGCGCTGGCGCTGGCCGCCGGAGAGCTTCACGCCCCGCTCTCCCACATGAGCATCCAAACCTCGCCGCCCTTTGGGATCGACTAGGTCATTGATGAAAGTATCGGCATGGGCACGGCATACCGCCTGCCAGACATCCTCATCGCTGGCGTGCGGACTGCCATAGCGGATGTTATCTCGCAGCGAACGGTGCAGCAGCGAGGTGTCTTGGGTCACCATGCCGATCTGATGGCGCAGCGAGGTCTGGGTGACCTCGGCTATGTTTTGTCCATCGATCAAAATGCGCCCGCCCTTCAGGTCGTAAAAGCGCAGCAGCAGGTTCGCCAGGGTCGATTTCCCCGCCCCGGAACGGCCAATCAGGCCGATCTTTTCACCGGGTTTGATGGTCAGGCTCAGACCATCGAAGACGTTTTTGCTCTCCCCTTTTGCCTGGGCATATTGGAAGCGCAGCGTATCGAAGACGATCTCTCCGTTGGGCACGCTCAATGCTTTGGCATTAGGAGCATCTTTGACAGTCGGCTCCTGGGCGATGGTGTTCATGCCATCTTGCACCGTGCCGATGTTTTCAAACAGCCCGGCGACTTCCCATAAAATCCAGTCAGACATAAAACGGATCCGCATCACCAGGGCAATGGCGATAGCCAGCACGCCCAGAGAGATCGCCTCCATGTACCACGCTGCAATCGCCATGCCTGCCGTGCCAACTAGCAGCAGCGTATTAAGCAGCGTCAAGCAGACGCTCATCACCGTGACCAGGCGCATCTGGCGATGCACGGTGACCATAAAGCCCTCCATAGCATCTTTGGCGTAGCGCTCTTCGCGCTGAGTATCGGCAAACAGCTTGATAGTTTGGATATTGCTGTAGCTATCCACCACGCGGCCAGTCATTTGCGCGCGAGCATCCGCCTGGGCCATGGAAACATCCCGCAGGCGCGGTACGAAAAAGCGCATGATGCCCAAATAACCGATCAGCCAAAGGCCTAGCGGCAGCAGCAGCCATGGATCGGCGCGTCCCAACAGAATGGCCGCCCCGGTAAAATAGACGATGGCGTACACCATCAGATCCATCACTTTGGTGACGGTTTCCCGCACGGCCAGCGCGGTTTGCATCACTTTTTGCGATACCCGCCCGGCAAACTCATCTTGATAGAACGCTAGGCTCTGGCTGAGCATATGGCGATGAGAGAGCCAGCGGCCAATCATCGGGTAGTTACCAAAAATGCTCTGGTGGGTGACCAGCGACTGCAGCAGCACCAGTAGCGGCAGGCCCACCACCACTAACAAACCAAGGCCCGCCAGCCACAGGCCGTGGTTGGCCCAGAAATCGGCGCGCTCGACGCCACCCAGCCAATCCACCAAATCGCCCATGTAGCTAAAGAACACCACCTCTGCGGCGGATACCACCGCCGTAATCAACGACATCACTAGCAGCCACGGCCACACCGGGCGCGAAAAGTGCCAGATAAACGGCAACAGCCCTTTGGGCGGTGTGGTGACCTCACCCTCTGGGTAGGGGTTGACGCGCTCCTCAAAGAAACAGAACAGCGGCGAGAGCAGACGTGACAGCATGGAGAGTCCTTACATGACGCGATAAAAGGGAGTACAGCGTAGGAATGTTTGCGTAATGATCGCGATGTCAGGCGTCAGGATGATGACGCATTAACCAGCGGGCCCAGAAGGGAGCGACAATCATCAGGGTGACCATCCGCAGCAGGTGGTGAAACGCCACAAACACTGGGTCAATGTTGAGTGCGACGGCGAGTATCGCCATTTCACCAATACCGCCGGGGGCTAAAGCGAGCAAGGCAACATCGCGCCCTACCCCCACCGTTTGGTGGATCAATTCGGCAAAAACAGCCAACACGACGAGGGCCAGCAGCGTCGCAACGCCTGACTGCCATAAGTAGCGGCCCAACAGCCGCCGCGTCATACCTTGAAAGCGTGAACCAATCGCGCTGCCCAGCACCCAGAGCATCAGATTCATACCCCAGCTTGGCAAGGCGAGGCTAGCAATATCCAGCCCGGAGAGTAGCGCGGTGGCTAACAAGGGAGCGAGCAGCGCGGGGCTTGGCAGGCGCCACGGCGGTTGACGACGCTACCCCCGCCAACAGCAGCATGGCCGAAACGGGCCTGTCGAGCACCCGGTGGGCCAGCTCAGGAGTGACTTGGCTCTCCCTGCACTGAAACGACTGCCCTTCACACGCCCCTCCGGTGATCTTTCGGCTATGCGATATGGCAGAGTCGTTTCATCCAACTACTTACTCTGCTAAGCGTTGCCTCAGTTTATCACTATTGGGGTTAATCCTCGTCGTCGTCATCACGCATTCGCGCCTGACGCTCAGCTTCTTCCTCTTTGGCGTCGTCGATGACTTCCATCAGCTCATCCACGTTGGCAATGTGGCTATCAAACTCGAAGTGGCCGGTGAGTTTGCTATCGGGGTGCAGCTCGCCCGCTTCATAAAGCGCCCACATCTCCTTGCCGTAGTGAGTAGTGAGCAGCTCGGGAGCAAAGCGACCAAAATAAGCGCGCATGTTATCGACATCGCGCTCCAGCATGGCGGCGGCGCTGTTATTACCGGCCGCGTCTACCGCTTGGGGCAAGTCGATAATGACCGGGCCATCGGCATCAACAAGCACGTTGAACTCAGATAGGTCACCATGAATCAGACCCGCGCAGAGCATTTTCACCACGTCTTGAATCACTTTGGCGTGATAGCGCAGCGCCTGCTCTTCGGTCAGGGTGACATCGTCTAAGCGCGGTGCTACATCGCCTTCAGCGTCGGTAATCATCTCCATCAGCAACACGCCATCCACAAAGCCATAGGGCTTTGGCACACGAACATCAGCTGCGGCTAAGCGATACAGCGCATCCACCTCGGCGGTGAGCCACGCCTGCTCCTGCTCTTTCTGGCCGTAGCGGGTTTTCTTGGCCATGGCCCTTGCTCGGCGGCTGTTACGCTCTTTACGCCCTTCCTGGTATTGCACCGCCTGCTTGAAGCTACGCTGTTTGGCCTCTTTGAAGACTTTGGCACAGCGTGTGTCTCCGCCGCAGCGCACCACATACACCTGCGCTTCCTTGCCGCTCATCAACTGCATCAGCACCTCATCGATCAGGCCATCGTCGACCAGGGGCTGTAATCGTTTGGGTGTTTTCATAACTTGCTGCGAAGGCTCCTTATGATAGCGACCACGTCATTGGGATCGTTAATGGCGAATGCGTCGCACGCGGAAAGCGCGCCCTTTGAGTTTATCCCGCTCCAGCTTGGCCTGAGCTTTCTGGACAGCGCTGCGCGCCACCGCGACGTAAGCGCTTCGAGCCAACACCTTGATCTTACCCACCTGATCACCGCGCAGACCGCCTTCGCTGGTCAATGCTCCCAGAATGTCGCCAGGGCGCAGCTTATCTTTCTTGCCACCCGCCAACTGTAGCGTGGCCATGGGGGGCTCGAACGGCGAACCGTTGGTGGCTTTCGGCAGCGGCTCGGTCGCGAGCGGCTCACCCAACAGCTCAGCGAGGCGTTCGAGTCGATAATCTTCTTGCGGTGTGACCAGGGTACAGGCGATACCGCTGGCTCCTGCGCGCCCCGTGCGACCGACGCGATGAACGTGGACGTCCAGCTCGCGGGCGATTTGGTAATTGAAAACGGCGTCTAGTTGAGCAATGTCGAGCCCGCGGGCGGCCACATCGGTGGCGACCAAAATCGATGCGCTCTGATTGGCAAACAGCACCAGCAGCCGGTCGCGGTCTTTCTGCTCGAGATCGCCGTGCAAGGCGACGGCGCTAAATCCCGCATCGACCAAGCCATCGGCCACGGCTTGGGTTTCTCGCTTGGTGTTGCAAAACACCACGCTGGTGGTGGGCCGTGTCGCGAGCAACAGCTGCTTTAGCGCAGCAAAGCGTGCGTCGTCGTTGGCCACATCGTAGAAGTGCTGCTCAATAGTCGTCGCGTCGTGGGTCTCTTCGACTTTAACGCTGACCGGGTCGCGCATGACGCCACGCGTCATGATCGCCAACCCACCTGAGGCTTCCTCATCAGGAAAGGTGGCGCTGAACAGCAGGGTTTGGCGGTCGGCAGGCGTATCGGAAATAATATCGTCAATGGTGGTCTGAAAACCCATATCCAGCATGCGGTCAGCCTCATCCAACACCAGCGTGGAGAGTGAACCGAGCGTGAGCGAGCCTTTACGCAGGTGCTCATCCACCCGGCCCGGCGTGCCCACCACGATGTGCGCGCCATGTTCCAACGATGCGAGCTGCGGGCCAAACGGGGCGCCGCCGCAGAGCGTGAGCACTTTCACGTTGGGCATCCCGCGGGCGAGACGGCGCAGCTCTTCCGCCACTTGATCCGCCAGTTCTCGGGTGGGACACAGCACTAGCGCCTGTACGCTAAACGCCTCAACGCGTAATTGGGAGAGTAGCGCCAAACCAAAGGCCGCGGTTTTGCCCGATCCCGTTTTGGCCTGGGCCATGACATCGCGGCCCGCCAACATAGGCGGCAGGCTTTGGGCCTGAACAGGCGTCATTTCGTGATAGCCAAGGGAGTCTAGGGTGCTCAGCAGCGCGGGAGAGAGCGCAAGGGATGCAAACGAGGTATCTGACACAAAAAATTCCTGAAGGGGGCGTGATGCCCAGCAAACCGATAATGTGAAGCACCATACCAGAAAGTGCCACCCCCTGCCTTGCCGCTAGCGAGGCCTCTCCTTCCAAAGGCCGTTTACGCTGACAGCGCCGCAAACTGCCCTAGGCTTAATGCCGCTAAATCATCAGGAGAGAGTTCGATCTCCAACCCGCGCCGTCCGGCGCTTACGTAGAGGGTGGACCACGCCTGTGCAGAGGTATCAATGAAGGTCGGCAGGCGCTTTTTCTGGCCCAGCGGGCTAACGCCGCCCAGTACGTAGCCGGTAGTGCGCTCGACAATCTCAGGCGCCGCCATCACGGCCTTTTTTGCCCCGGCGGCTTTGGCAATCTGCTTTAAACCAAGCTGGCTATTCACCGGCACAATCCCCACGGCCAATTGCTTGCCATCCAGGCTTACCACCAGGGTTTTGAAGACTTGTTCAGCCGTGACGCCGAGTTTTTCAGCCGCTTCCAGCCCATAAGAGGGAGCGGCATTATCGTGCTGATACTCATGGAGCTGAAACGCAATACCTGCGTGCCTTGCGCTGTTGATTGCCGGTGTCATGGAGGTCTCTTAAGTTAAACGCGCCAGCCAGTCTGAAAACATTAGTACCCACTGCTAGGCTTAATAACGTGAGCAAGTAACGGAAGTCAACTGACAGGAGTCGCAAAATGAAAGCCACCTCCAAAGCACAGCAGAAAGCCGCCGGGGCTGCCCTCTCGGCTAAGCGCGGTGAGACCAAGCCAAGCGAGCTGTATGACGCCTCGAAAGGGATGTATGACTCGATGAGCGAAGAGGAGTTGGAAGAGATGGAGGGTACCCAGCGTAAGGGCAAACAGCGGCGCAATGGCATGTTTTTGCAACCCTCAAAAGTGCAGTATTAAGCCGACACCCGTTGTCGGTAGCGCTAGATATCACCCCCAACTGCAATAGCGTCAATAGTTTTTGATTCGGCCACTATGTAACCAGCGTAATACTCGTCACCGGACGCAGATTACGCAGTTTACAGTGCTGCTCAACGCTCTCGACGATCTCTTCCGCGTCATCGATTTGCTGCTTATCGAGCTGAATGTCGACCATCAGGAAGCTGCCTACCTGCGCAAGGCGTACATCGTCGTCGGCGATATCGAACTCCGCCACTTCTTGTACCACTTCCTGGCGCACGCTGCCGACCGGTTCGCCGAACATTAGCTCACGCAGCGCCCCTTTTACCATGCGAATCGGCATGGGCAGGAAGTAACCCGCAATAATCAGCACCATCACCGGATCGGCAAAACGCGCCAAGTGTGCCCATGGCGAGAGCGTAAGCCCCCATGTGAGGGCAAAGCCCAGCATCACGGCAGCACTGAGCCAGGTATCCATCTGCCATTGGCGCAGCTCCGCCGCCAGTAGTGAAGATTGCGCGACCTTGGCGTACTGGTTTAACCACCACCAAGTCAGCAAACACCCCGTCACGTTGACCACGCCAAACATCAGCGCCAAGTCCAGCGTGACCAAACGTCCACCCTGAGTCAGGCTCCAGAGCGCTGAGACCAGCGAAAACAGACACACTAGCGCAATCACCACGCCTTTGAGCAGCACGGCTAGCGGTTCTACCGTTAGCCGCCCAAAGGGGTAGTGATCATCCGCGGGTTTGCGGGCCTGCTGAAGTGCAAACAGCGACAGCGATGCCAGCACTAAACTTAATAGCGAATAGCCACTATCGAAGAGTATCGTAATTGAGCCACTGGCAAGGCCTAAGGCAAGCCCGGTAAAGGCAAATAGGCTGGCAGAAATGGCGGAAAATCTAAGCGCTCGGCGCTCGGCGACAAAGGGGGTCACGCGGGTTGCTCCAATAGAGGGTGATAAAAGACCGCCATCATAATGGGTGCATTAGCGCTTCACCAATCGCTCAGCGCCAACTATATTGGCGCTCAAAGGGTTTTCACAAGGTAGTTTGCATGCGCGCAGAACAGGTACAGGCGTTTATTGATGTCACAGAACATGGGTCGTTTGCCGCTGCTGCCCGGCATACCGGCATAAAGCGCAGCACGCTGAGCGCCGCGGTGAATGCGCTGGAAGATAGTCTGGGCGTGGCGCTGTTTGAGCGCTCGGGTAACAGCCTACAGCTAACAGCGGTGGGGGAAAGCGTACTCCCCGACTGCTACCGCCTGCTAACCAGCGCCAGCCGCATCAATAAACATTGCCAGCAGCACTTGCAGGGCGTTGAGAGCCAGCTCTGCATCGCGCGGGACGACGCGCTGCCTGAAGCGTTTTGGCGACAGGTCATGCACGACCTGAAGCAGCGCTACCCGCTCACGGCCATTTCGGTATACCTGCTCCCACCTCAGGAGCATGCCCAGTTCGTGCTGCGCCAAACGGTGGATATTGCCTTTGGGCTCTACACCGCTGAAGGGGCCTCGGTGAACGCCAGCAACCTTGCCCCGGTGAGCATGAGTCTCGTGGCGGCACCTGGGCATCCACTCAGTCGCCTGCCCAACGTCACCAAAGATGATTTGGCACAGTACACCCAGGTATGCCTGACCTTCGACCAAGGCGACAAATTGGTGAGCGAGGCGCTGTTCTCCACCAACTATCTGGGCCTGACCATGTTCGAGGTGATTCGCGATGCGGTAATTAACGGGACCGGCTGGGCGCTACTGCCTTACCCGCTGGTTAAAGACGCCTTAACCAATCACACGCTGTGTGCGCTCAATCACGACCTGCTGCTGGAAAGCCATTACTACCGTTACGTGGAAGGCGA
>Ga0208063_1000521_pt1 | contig 12181 bp, 15 predicted proteins | sample DeeseametaMP0203_FD_184219 | JGI IMG/M metagenome (GOLD analysis project Ga0208063, IMG submission 184219) | Marine microbial communities from the Deep Atlantic Ocean - MP0203 (SPAdes) | ecosystem: Environmental > Aquatic > Marine > Oceanic | place: South of Cape Verde, Atlantic Ocean... | reverse complement strand
AATATGAGTCTGCCTTAGGTAAAGGAAAAAAAATTATGGATCAATTAGAAAATAATTTCAGCGCAAAAGCATCTGAACTTTGTTCATCAACTGGAAATTTTAATATATTGGAAAAAAGAATGGAGATTTTGGAAATAGATGAAACTCCTGCTTTTGGTATAGAACCCAAAATTAAAATAGGCATTAATGGTGTTGTTGAGTGTATATAACTTGACTAACTCTAGATGGTAAAATTATTCAGTAGAATTAAAATTTAAATCCTTTGTCAGCAAGATTGAATAATATATCTTTTACAAAATTATTTTTATTTAACGTTGTAATAATTTTATTTCTAAAATCTTTTAAAGATTTTTGTTGGAAAGAAAAACAATTTTTTAAAAAATCAATACCCAATGAATAAATGAAATTCCTTGGCTGTGTTTCATTCGAAACCTCCGATAAAATTTCAGAACCACCAATATCTAATCCTAAATTAATTTTATTTTTTAATATTCTTTCTAGACTTGCTAAATCTCTAAGCACCATATTAAAACCTTGGCCAGCCAGAGGATGAACTACATGTAAAGCATCCCCAAATAAAAGAACTCTATCTTGGTAATATTTTTTTCGGATTAATAAATTTAAATTTTTGTATTCTATACCAGTAACAAATTTTACTTTTTTCAGAAAATATTTTGTATAAAATTTTATTCTTTTTTTTAAAAATAAGTTATTTTTGTTTTTATATTTATTCATTATATCTTTCTTGACCGACCAAACGATAGATGTTTTTGTATTTGAAATTGGAAGAAGTGCTAATATTTCATTATTTAAAAATATTTGTCTTGCAACATTATTTTTAATAAAACTATGTTTTACTACTGTAGTAATGGATACCTCTCCATAAGAATGCTCAAAAGACTGATCATTAAAAAGAGTTTTTACTAAGTGGGAATTGCTTCCTGTGCAAATAATTATCAAATTATATTTTGAATTATCTTTACTTTTGAATTTTACACTTTTTAATAGTCCAGAGGGTATTATCCCAGAAATTTTTTTATGAGTTTTAAGTGAAATTATATTTTTTTTCTTAATATTTCTAATCAGATATTTCGCAATTATTGAATTTTCCATCATATATAAAATTTGTTTTTTTTGTTTTTTATCTCTGTTTAATTCAAATATTTCAGTAAATTCTTTCTTTTTAGCTTCTGTATATAATTTCATTTTTGAGCAAGGCCAAAATTCTTTTTTTGAAAATTTAAAAATTTTTAATTTTTTCAAAAAATCGTAATTATTTTGAGAAATTGCTATTGTTCTATTAGATTTTATATATTGATTAATATTTCCAGTTATCAGATCTACCTTGAGATTGAGTTTCGAAAGAGTAATAGCTGTTATTAACCCTGTCAAGCCACCTCCAATAATGCAAATTTTTTGTTTTTCCATCTTTTTATTTTTATAAATTAATTTTAACAATAATTAATAAATGATACAAAGTTAATTAATTGATTTGAAAAATTATGTATTCTCAAATTTTAATAAAGATTAACAGTTTTGTTAAAAAAAGATTTATTGAATTTTCGGGTATTTTATTAGTTATAACCAGTATATTTCTTTTAATTTCAATTTTAAGCTATGACCAAGGTGATCCATCCTTAACATACACTCCTGAAACTAATCTTATAAAAAATTTAGGCGGATTCTATGGAAGCGCAATTGCAGACTTTATTCTTCAATCAATTGGACTGGTTTCATTTTTTATCATTATAAATTTGTTTAATTGGGGATTTACACTGATTAAAGAAAAAAAAATTGATAACTTTATTACAAAAGTTTTTTTTACATTTTCATATATTATTTTTGGCACAACTTATTTAAACATTTCTTATAATTATTCATATTGGATAAACTTTCATGGAAACGGTGGATTTGTTGGTCATATAATTAAAGAATTTTTTTATTCGTTCACAAATATAATTGATAATCAATATATAAATTTATCATTCTTAATATTAGCTATTGTGTTTTTTATATTAAGTTTAAATTTAAAAATAAAAGAAATTATAAAAATTTTATCTTTACCTTATTTTATAATAAAAAAAGTTATAGTTCTATTTGAAAGAAAGAAGAAAAGTAATACAAATATTGATAATACAAATTTGCACATAGATATAAAAGATTCGTCAAATAATATTCTTAAAGAAAGACAACAAATTTTACCTTTCGTAACAAATAAAGAAACAAAAATTACTGGTAATAAATTTAACTTACCGTCAATAAATTTTTTAGAAAAAAACCCTGACCTTAAAAATACAAAAAACAATAATAATATAGAATTAAATAAAAATTCTGAATTTTTAGAAAAAATTTTACTCGACTTTGGTGTTGAGGGAAAAATTAAAAGAATTAGTTGCGGTCCTGTTGTAACTCTAAATGAATTTGAGCCAGCATCAGGTATAAAAGTATCAAAAATAGTTAATTTGACAGATGATATAGCAAGATATACTAGTTCCATATCTGCAAGATTAGCAACAATACCTGGAAAAAATACAATTGGTATAGAAATACCCAATTCAAAAAGAGAAAATGTATTTCTGAATGAAATTATTGCAGATGAAAAATTTAATAAAAAAGAAATAAAACTACCCATAGCTTTGGGGAAAAGTATTTCTGGCGTTCCAATTGTTAGTGATCTTTCAGCAATGCCTCATTTATTGATTGCGGGAACTACTGGTTCAGGAAAATCCGTATGTATCAACACTATAATATTATCTTTGCTTTACAAATACTCTCCCGAAAAATGTAATTTGATTTTGATTGACCCAAAGATGCTAGAACTATCTACTTATGAAGGAATACCACACTTGCTATGTCCTGTTATTACCGAAGCAAAAAAAGCTACAGCTGCGCTGGGGTGGGCCGTAAAAGAAATGGAAAATAGATACAAATTAATGACAAGTGTGGGAGTAAAAAATATAGACGGCTATAATGTCAAATATAAAAAACATATGCCTTATATTGTAGTAATAGTCGATGAAATGTCAGATTTAATGTTGCTTGCTGGCAAAGAAATAGAAAATTATATTCAACGATTATCTCAGATGGCAAGAGCTGCTGGAATTCATATTATTATGGCGACACAAAGACCAAGTGTTGATGTAATAACTGGAACAATTAAGGCAAATTTTCCAACTAGAATTTCATTTCAAGTAAGTTCAAAAATTGATAGCAGAACAATTTTAGGCGAACAAGGAGCAGAACAGTTACTAGGTAAAGGCGATATGCTGTTCATGTCATCAGCAAATAGAATAGTGAGAATTCATGGTCCATATGTTTCTGAGTTTGAAATAGAAAAAGTTAATAGTTTTCTCAGATCTCAAGGCGAACCTAACTACATTGATGAAATTACAATAATTAAGGATAATGAAATTAATATTAGCGGAAATGATAATAAAAAGGATGAGTTATATTTTAAGGCACTAGATATTATAAAACTCGAAAAAAAGGCTTCAACAAGCTTTTTACAGAGAAAACTGCAAATTGGATACAATAGAGCTGCAAGAATTATGGAAATGATGGAAAAAGAGGGAATTGTAGGCAAAGCCAATCATGTAGGCAAAAGAGAGATTTTATAGGTTAAGTTTGATAAAAAAAATAATTTTTCTTTTTCAAATTTTTGTAATCTATTTTCTTTCTATAAATATTTCTTTTGCAGATTTACAAACAAATCTTATTAACAAAATAACAGCAACTAAAACTTTATCTTTTAATTTTAAGCAGAAAATCGCAGAAAATGAAGAAGTTGGAAGTTGTGTCATTAAATACCCATTATTAATGAAATGTGATTATGAAAATTTCAAGCAGAAGAGCGTAATTTCAAATGGGAAAACAGTTGTTGTGATAAAAAAAAAATATAAGAAAATTTATTATTATCCTATAAGAACAACACTACTTTTTACTATTCTACAAAAGGAGAAAATTATAAATTTAATAAGAAACAATAAACCAACTAAAATAAATTCAAGCCTAATTGAATTTGAATTAATTGAAAAAAAATCAAATAAATTCAAAATATTTTTTGATAAAAATTCGTTAGAATTTAAAGGTTGGGAAACAAAAGATGCTTACTCTAATAATGTAAGCTTTATAATTTCAAATTTAAAAGCTAATAAGATAATTGACGACGAATTTTTTAAAATCCCAAAAGAAGAAGATCTCTAAACCTAGTAATAATTAAGAGACCATTTTTCCGACCTTTTCTCCTCCAAAAATATGGAAATGTAAATGAGGGACTTCTTGCCCACCATTTTCTCCAACATTAACTAAAGATCTATAGCCTCCTCCTTTAGCTTCTTCAGAAACTCCAATTTTTTTTGCCACTATACTTATTGCTTTTATTAAACCTGAGATTTCCTCCTTAGATGCTTTTAATGAGAAATCATCTAAATCTACATATTCACCTTTAGAGATAACAAGGGCATGTACCTTTTTTTGTGGATTAATGTCATAAAAAGCAAGAACGTACTCATCTTCGTAAATTTTTTTACAAGGAATTTCTCCTCTTAAAATTTTAGCAAAAATATTATTTTTATCATAAATCATATTCACCTATTTTTTTTTTCTTCAAAACCCGAAGTGCCTTCTCTCTTTTTTAGTTCCGTTATTATATCATCAAAATTTATACCAGCAGATTCTAAAGTAACCAACAAATGGTAAATAACATCTGCTGTTTCATGTACTGTGTTTTTCTTATTTTTAATAGCATCTTCAAGTTCAGTTACTTCCTCTTTGAGTTTATTTAAACAATGATCATTTCCTTTAGATAACAAAAAAGAAGTGTATGATGATTTAACATTGTTTCCTTTTCTTGATTTAATTGTTTTTACGAGTTTCTCTATGGTCTCTGACATAATTAAATTCTAACAGGTATACCTTTTGAGTCCAAATATTGCTTAGCTTCTAATATTGTATGTTCTCCAAAGTGGAAAATTGATGCTGCAAGGACTGCACTTGCTTTCCCAATCTTAATACCCTGGTGTAAGTGCTCTAAGTTACCAACTCCTCCTGAAGCAATTACTGGTATGTTAACAAGGTTAGATACTTTTTTAGTTAGATCTAAATCATAACCTTTTTTGGTCCCGTCTCTATCCATCGAGGTAAGAAGTATTTCTCCAGCACCTAGAGATTCCATTTTTTCTACAAATTTTAAAGCATCAATACCTGTAGATTTTCTTCCACCATGGGTAAATATTTCCCATTTATTATTACTTACTTTTTTTGCATCAACCGCAACAACAATGCACTGGGAACCAAATTTTTCAGAACTTTCCATAACTAAATTTTTATTATTTACCGCAGCTGTATTTATTGAAACTTTGTCAGCACCAGCTAATAGTAAATTTCTTATATCTTCCAATGTTCGGACTCCTCCTCCAACTGTTAGTGGCATAAAGCATTTTTCCGCAGTCTTTTTAACTGTACCCAATATAATATCTCTATTTTCATTTGAGGCTGTAATATCTAAAAAACATAGTTCATCTGCACCTTGTTCATCATATATTTTTGCTTGTTCTACCGGATCTCCAGCGTCAACTAAATCCACAAAGTTAATCCCTTTAACCACTCTTCCATTTTTTACATCTAAACAAGGTATAATTCTATTTTTCAACATTTTAAATTAACTCCGTTAGATCACTAATTTTTATATCACCATCGTAAATTGATTTACCAACTATCACGCCTTCAATATTTGAATTATTTAATGATTTGATTTTTTTTATATCTTCTATTGAAGAAACTCCTCCTGAAATAACTAAAGGAATTTTTACTTTACTAGATAATTCAACCGTATCTTTTATATTCGGTCCTTTTTTTGTACCATCTTTATTTATGTCTGTATAAATAATTCTAGAAACTCCAAAATTTTGAATTTTCTTTATAAAATCTATAGCAGAAATATTAGTTTGTTTTTTCCATCCAGATAAAGCAATCAAACCATCTTTGACATCTAGGGCAACAGCAATTTTATTTTTAAATTTATTGCAAGCAGTTTCAAGTAAATCTGTATTCTCTACAGCAGCGGTACCCATAACAACCCTATCAACACCCATTTCTATCCAACTATTTATATCATCAATTGTTCGTATACCTCCTCCAATTTGAATCTTTAATTTAACTTTTTTTATTATTTCTTTAACAATAATAGAATTAACTGGCTTCCCCTGAAGCGCACCATCTAAATCAACAATATGAATATCATTAAAACCACTTTGGGAATATTTTATAGCTTGAGCAGTTGGTGAATCTTTATAAAAAGTTATTTTATTAAAATCACCTTTTATAAGTCTTACACACTTGCCGTCTTTAATATCAATGGCTGGAAAAATAATCATTTAAAGCTTCCATTTTAAAAAATTTTCCAAAATTTTTAATCCATTTTTTTGACTTTTTTCCGGATGAAATTGAGTCCCAATAATATTTTCTTTAGCGATCGCTACAATAATTGAATTGCCATAATTAACAGTGGCAATTATACAATCTTTTTGTTTTGTTAAAAATTCATAGCTATGGAGAAAATACATATGAGATTTATTTTTTAGACCAGAAAAGAGAGTAAAATCTTTTTTAAATTCTATTTGATTCCAACCCATGTGTGGCAGTTTTAGTGTTTTATTAATATTATTTATTTTTTTTACTGTTGCATCTACCCAGCCAAAGCCTTTTGTTTCTTGGGATTCATAACCAATTTTAGCAAATAGTTGCATACCAACACATATTCCAAAAATAGGTTTTTTTTTAACTAAAACAAATTCGTTTAAAGCATCTTCTAAACCTGAAATTTTTTTTATACCTAAATAGCAATCTCTAAAAGATCCTTGCCCTGGAAGAATAATTTTTTTTGATTCCTTAATTACTTTAGGATCAGATGAGACTACTATTTTTTCATTTATATTTGTATTGTTAACAGCAACTTCAAGTGCTTTAGCTGCTGACCTCAAATTGCCAGAACCATAGTCAATTACTGTAATCGACATTTTTAATTTTATAAAACGCCCTTAGTTGAAGGAACTCTATTTTTAACTCTTTTGTCTATTTCTAAAGCTTCGCGTAATGATCTTGCAAGACCTTTGAAACAAGACTCGATTATATGATGACTGTTATCACCATAAATATTTTCAATATGTAAAGTGATGCCAGCCGCTTGTGAGAATGCTTGAAACCATTCCTTAAACAGCTCAGTATCCATTTCTCCTAACTTTTCTACTTTTAATTTAACCCGCCATATTAAATATGGTCTGTTAGAAACATCGATCGATACTCTAGTTAATGTTTCATCCATGGGTATCAAAGCATGAGCATATCGTTTTATTCCTTTTGATGAACGAAGTGCTTTTTTTATACATTCTCCTATAGCTATGCCTGTGTCTTCAGTAGTGTGATGTAAGTCAATATGCGTATCTCCTTTTGCTGTTATTTTTAAATCAATCAAAGAATGTTTGGATAATTGTTCGAGCATATGATTTAGAAAACCTATTCTGGTATTTATTTTATAGGATCCCTTCCCATCTATATTTGCTTCTACAACAATATTGGTCTCCTTGGTTTTTCTGCTTATTTTAGCTTTTCTTGTCATATGATGTCTTTGTAATAACTAGATATATAAATAATTCAAGAATATATCAATAAAATGAATTTTTAGACTTGAAGATACCAAATAAATCTCCACATAAGTTAGTGTAATGAATAATAATTCAAATTGGCATGGAACTACAATTGTCTTAATTAGAAAAGATAAAGATGTTGTTGTTGCTGGAGACGGACAAGTAAGTCTAGGTAACACTGTATTAAAAAGTACAGCTAATAAGGTACGAAAAATTGAGAAGAGAAATGTCATAGCGGGATTTGCAGGATCAACCGCAGATGCTTTCACTTTATTCGAAAGATTAGAAGCTAAATTAGAAAAACATGCTGGAAATCTTACAAGAGCGGCTGTTGAATTAGCAAAAGATTGGCGATCAGATAAATATTTAAGAAGACTAGAGGCTCTAATGGCTGTTGCTGACAAAGAAAAAAGTTTTTTAATTTCTGGCACTGGAGATGTGCTCGAACCTGAAGAAGGAATTATAGGCATAGGCTCAGGTGGTAATTATGCTTTAGCTGCAGCAAAAGTATTAATGGATTCTAAAATGTCAGCAGAAGAGATTGCAAAAAAATCAATTCAAGTTGCTTCCGAGATATGTGTATTTACAAATAATAATATAACTTTAGAAAAAATTTAGTTAAATGAAACGAAAATCAAATGTAACATCTTTACCGTCAAGAAAAACGGCACAAGCAATTGATGATCATTCAGTAGTTTCATCTTTGTCTCCTAGAGAAATAGTTTCTGAATTAGACCGATATGTCATCGGCCAAAAGGAAGCTAAAAAAGCCGTCGCGATTGCTCTTAGAAATAGATGGAGAAGACAGGCATTAAAGGGTGATATGAAAGATGAAGTTTTACCTAAAAATATCCTCATGATTGGCCCTACTGGTGTTGGCAAAACAGAAATATCAAGAAGACTTTCAAAATTGGCTGAAGCTCCTTTTATAAAGGTGGAAGCTACACGATTTACAGAAATTGGCTATGTAGGTAGAGATGTTGAACAAATAATTAGAGATTTGCTTGAAATAGCAATTGCAATCGAAAAAGAAAGGATGAAAAAAGAAGTATATGCCAAAGCCCAACAAACTGCAGAAGAAAGAGTTGTTGACGCACTTGTCGGAAATAAGGCTAGCGTTGCTACTAGGGAAAGTTTTAGAAAAAGACTCAGAAATGGCGATTTAGATAATAATGAAATTGAAATTGAAGTGAACGATGCGGCAAGTATACCAAGTTTTGAAATACCTGGAATGCCAGGAGCTAATGTTGGAATGATTAACTTTTCTGAGATGTTAGGAAAGGCTGGCAAAAAAGCTAAAAAGATAAAAATGACTGTAAAAGAATCTCATGAAATCTTAATTATTGAAGAATCTGATAAAATGATTGAACTAGATAAAATTATAAAATCAGCAAAAATTGCAACTGAAAATAATGGAATTGTTTTTTTAGATGAAATTGACAAAGTATCGGCAAGAGGAGAGCGAATTGGAGGAGACGTTTCAAGGGAAGGGGTTCAAAGAGACTTGTTGCCTTTGATAGAAGGTACAACTGTTAGTACAAAACACGGTCCTATAAAAACTGATCATATACTATTTATTGCTTCGGGAGCATTTCAACTTGCTAAACCATCAGATTTATTACCAGAGCTTCAAGGTAGATTGCCTATTAGAGTGGAATTAAACGCCTTGACCAGTGATGATTTTATAAGAATTTTAGAAGAACCTGATAATAGTTTAATAAAACAATCTATAGCCCTTTTGGAAACAGAAAAAGTAAATCTTAAATTTACTAGAGATGGAATTGAAACAATTGCAAAATTAGCAACAGAAGTTAACTCCAGCATAGAAAATATAGGAGCAAGAAGATTGCACACAATTATTGAAAAAGTTTTAGATGATATCAGTTTTACCGCAACAGATAGAGGTGGAGAAACAGTTATAATTGATAAAAATTATGTTACTACAAATCTTGGTGAACTTGTTAAAGATACCGATTTATCGAAATTTATTCTATAGATTTTTTTACTTTCTTAAAAAAAATATAAAAAGCTCCCTCTCCTCCATCTTTTAAATCTGCTGTTGATATTCTGCTTATTTTTTCAAATAAATTTTCATCATTTTTAATAAATTCTGGTACCGAGTATTTTAATACGTTCATTTGTTCTGAAAGATAAGGATTTTTATGAACTTTTGATCTTAATCCTTTGCCAGTTATAATTAAAAGTTTTTTATATCCACCTTCAAAAGACTCTATTATAAAATTTTTTACTATTTTATTCGCTTGATTTAATGATAATCCGTGCAAATCTAATCTGCGAATTTTATTTTCTGTGGTATTTTGTTTTATAAAATCGGTATCTTTATCATAAATATTTTCTAAACGTTTAGTAAAAGTAATCCAGTCTTTTTTATCTTTATACGTAACGGGGTATTTCTTTTTCACTATTTGCTTGATGTATCAACTAAATACCAGGTAGGATCTTGACTCCACATATTTTTTGCAAATTTCCAAACATCATTAACCGTCTTTACAGTATCTGGATTCCCTTCAATTATCTGGTTGTTTTTATCTTTTATACAGGTAATTATTTCACTTACAAAATTTACAGTTACTTTATAAATATTTTCAATTTTCTTAAATTCTAATATTTTTATCGATTTAAATCCAATAAAAGTTGTTTCGGATTTAAGTTGTTTATTTTTTCTCTCATCAATCGCTTCTGAAAAACGATTAAATATTTCCTTTTCTAATAAAGGTTTTAATGATTTTTTATCACCCGTTGCAAAAGATGTAATTATTTGTTCATAGGCGATTTCAGCACCTTCCAAAAATTGCTTTTTTGCATTTTCATCGATATTACCGGTTTTTATAGCTTCATTATTTTCTATATCTTCGTTTACTGCTAATCCTTTAGGAAAATGTTTATTGCTTGGCTTTTTGCGATGACCAGATTTTCTTCCTAAAATATTTCTAAGCCTTAAAATAATGAACCCAGCCAACATGGCTAACAAAATTATATCTAGATACCCAAAATTACTACTCATGTGTTTTTTGATTATATTACCTAAATGATATATTATGCAAATATAAATAATCAAACAAATGAGCACTGTTATCCTTTTTATAATTGGTATTCCTTTAATAGAAATTTATTTAATGATCAAAATTGGAAGTGTAATTGGTGCTTTCAATACTATTTTTTTAATTTTTTTTACTGCAGTAACGGGAATATATTTTGCAAAACTAGAAGGTTTGAACGCAATAAGATCAGGCTTTGGTCAATTGGTAAAAAATGAACTACCAATCTATGAAATTATATCAGGAGCCGCATTAGCTTTCGCTGCTTTATTGCTTATAATTCCTGGATTTTTGACAGATTTAATTGGTTTTTTACTAATAGTACCCATGACTAGAAAAATTTTTATTAAAATTATATCTTCCAAGTTTAATAAAAAAAAAATTAATGGAGACTTTATCGAAGGAGATTTTGAAGAAACCAAACAAAATGACAATGATAGAAAAGATAGCTAAATGAGTTATAAAATTATATCAAAATTTATAAAAGATATCTCTTTTGAAATACCAGATGCTCGAACTTTTGTTATGTTAGAGAAAGAAATTTCAAAGTATAATTTAAATTTTGACATTAAAAGTAAACCATTTAAAGAGAACATAATTGAAGTAAACACTATTTTAAGTCTCGTGCCGAACCAAGATGTAAAACATAAAATTTTAACAGAAATTAATTTAGCTACCCTAATTTCTATCGAAAAAAAACTCAAAGACAAAAAAGAATTAGAAAAAATTATTTTAATAACGCTACCTACAGAAATATATCCTACTTTATATGAAACCTTTGTTTATTTATTTTCACAAGCGGGAGTAAAAAATATTATTATTAAAAAAGAGGTTGATTTTGAGAAATTGTATAATGAAAAAACTAAATCTTAATCGTAATAATTTTTTTGCAGGTGATATTTTAGATAGTTTCTATGGAGCTCTAATTCCACACTACTAGGCTTAACTATGTTTCTTGAATTATTATTTTTTTTAATGAGATTATCTTTAAATTTCAGATCAGGGATTTCATCATTTACTAAATTTAATTTGGGTTCTTTCTGATCAACTAGATTAATATAAACTTCCTTAAGCAACTGACAATCTATTAACGCATTATGTTTTTCCCTTTTTGAGTTATCAATATTAAACCTTTTACAAAGGGCATCTAAAGAGTTTTGAGATCCTGGATATTTTAGTCGCGCAATTTCCAATGTGTCAATTATATTATTTTTGTTAATTGCTTTTTGATTAATAAGTCTAAATTCATAATTTAAAAAAGATAAATCAAAAGCTGCATTATGAATTATTATTTTTTTATCTTTTATAAATTTAAGAAAACTTTCTGCTATTTCAGAAAAAGTTTTTTTATCAGATAAAAAATCATCTGAATATCCGTGAATTTTATAGGCATCTTCTGAAACTGATCTTTGAGGATTTAAATATTCATGAAAAATCTTATTTGTTGGAATTTGGTTCTCTAATTCAATACAACCAATC
>Ga0208063_1000517_pt1 | contig 12223 bp, 19 predicted proteins | sample DeeseametaMP0203_FD_184219 | JGI IMG/M metagenome (GOLD analysis project Ga0208063, IMG submission 184219) | Marine microbial communities from the Deep Atlantic Ocean - MP0203 (SPAdes) | ecosystem: Environmental > Aquatic > Marine > Oceanic | place: South of Cape Verde, Atlantic Ocean... | reverse complement strand
TGTATGCTAACGTCTACTAATAATATTATTTTCTCCTATTAGTGGTCTGGTCATCTAGAGGCTTTTACAAGCCTCGCCCTTTAGGGCGGGGTAGATGACCTGTAGTAGTAGGAAACGGTGAATCGAAATGATCTTCTGGAATGTTGAACATTTTAGCTTCCTGTTAAATAATAAACTTTTCTCTCCAACTGTTAGTATAATAGCAAAAAATAGCCTAAATTACAAGCTCTATTCTTCAGAAAAACGTCGCTTGAGTGCCTTGCTTGAAAATGGGACTTTCCTTTTTGTTCTATAGACATAACCTCTCTTGATGGAGTATGGATATTCCTTGATTTGCACATACTTGTCGTGATCATAGCCAATAACGTTAATTAAACGCATGGGACGTTTTTGATGTGCGAATTCGGGAGCTTCTGGATAATCGGTATACGCTTTCATTTTTGTCTCCAATTTAAGTTAAAATCCCCCTAGCCAAAAGGCTTAGGGGGACTATTTACCACTCAAGGCCAAAGTCTTTACATATGTTAAAACAAAGTGTAAAATAATTATGATTAAAAATAATAATCAAGTCAAATTAAATTAAATGTTTTTTAAAAATTCTTTTTTAGCATTAAATGATTCTTCTTCTGTTAAATCTAGATTTTTAATTAAAATATCAAAATTATTAATTGCATTATCAATCATTTCTTCTAGTGTTAGAATTTTTGTTAAATCATAATCAAAACATTCTGATCCTCCTTTATTATGTTTTAAAACGTGATACATTAATTTTCTATTATTTTTGAAATTGTTTAAAATATAATATTCAGTTAGTAAAGCTAAAATATTTGTAGTTGTAATTTCTTCTCCATCTATGATTTCAATATTGTCTTTTTTTAATTGGTTAAATCTTCTTTTATATCCGTTTTCAGTTGAAACGCCTATTTTATAAAATAACTCATTGTTTTTTAAGTTTTTTAAAGTAATAAAGTATAAATTTCTCTTTGTATTAAAATGTGTTATATTTTTTAAACAAATATTAATTTCATGTTTTTCTATCATACAAAATGGACAGCCAGTGGCAATTTTTAAATATTTAAATTGTGGTATCCAAGGTTTATTAAAATCAAAACAATTACCATGAAATTTACATTTAACTAAGCAACGGCTTGTTTCATTAGTATAAAAGCCATCATAAAATTTAATAAAAGATAAATTTTTATTAATATTCTTATTCATTTCATTGATAGCTTCTTTTGTAGTTTTTTTATAATTTCCTGAACACTTAGGGCAACCTGCTTTTTTACGTTTTAAAGCATCAAAAGTAGGACACCAAGGATTACCGAAATCACTTCCTTTTCCATGAATCTTACACTCAACAATGCAAAGTGAAAAAGCCCCATTATATTCATTATCTTTAAATTTAATAAATCTATATTTATCTAAATCCATATTTTCATTAATTTCAAGAATAGCTTCTTGTGTAGTTTTTCTGTAATTGTCAGAACATTTAGGACAAGAAATTAGCCTTTTTAAATCATTATATGTAGGATTCCAAGAGTTATTGAAATTGCAACCTATGCCATGAGTTTTACATTCAACAATACATCTAGTGTTTCCACCATTATATTTATTATCAACAAAATCAATAAATTTAAATTCTTTACCTTTAATTAATTTATTAATATAATTAATGGCGTCTTCTTTTTCTTTTAAACCATTTACTTTACATCTAGGACAACCATTTCCTTGTTGTAATCTATCAAATTTAGGATTCCAAGGTTTTTCAAAATCACATCCTTTGCCATGAGTTTTACACTCAACAATACATCTAGTGCCTACACCACTATATTTATTATTAACAAAACCAGTTACTTTCAAATTCATATTAATAATTTTATTAATATGAGTAATAGCTTCATTATAAGTGTAAGTATAACGTTTAGAGCATTTAGGGCAACCTTTTCTTCTTAAACCGTCTAAAGTTGGTATCCAAGGATTACCAAAATCAGTGCCTTTACCATGAATTTTACATATAACAATAGCTCTAGAGTTATACCCAGTATAAACGCCATTGGTTAAATCAATAACTTTTAAATTAGGATTTTTAGTGTTAAGTATATTATTAATTTCTTGAATTTTTTCTAAAGTATTCTCTTGTATTGATATTTTATCTTTATTTGTCCCTCTTTTTTCTTTTACGCATTGAACACAATCTCCATTCGATTTAAACCTAAAATCAATATGCCCCCTCTTGCAAGGCTTTCCTGTATAATATTTTTTTAAGTCTTTATCTAATGCTTCTTGTCTAGTAATAGTTTTCATAAAACCTCTTTAATTTACGCTTTTTATAAATTTATTTCCAGCAAGTTTTGTGTTCATGGTTTTACATTTTTGTAAAGTAATTATGTAAAAAAATAAGGTAATGAGCTTCCTCAAAACCTTATTTATTATGGTATTGCGATATTTATTAAGCTAAAATATTAGACCAATCACCATTTTTTACTTTGAACATATCTTTACGGCGAATTTTAGCCATTCTACCGTCAGGGTGATGGAACACCAAACCTTCTTGAACGTTGTTCTCAAGCCAAGCCTTAATTGCTTCAAAGGTAGGCTCAACATCGACAACAGCGGAACCATGCTTCCAGAACTCATGACGCTCCAAACCGTAGTGATTTACGCCGATTTTGGGGCCAACAAGTTCGTAGGTTCCATTTTCAAGAGAATCCAGAGGAACATCAAGATTTTCAATTGCTTCAACATGCCATTTATCATTCGGATTATTGAAATCAATTTCAACCCATCCAGGCCAGTGGCCTGTTTTGCGATCAGGTTCTGTCTCACAAGGAATAAAACCATCAGGCGCATCTTTGAACATGGACGCATCAGCTACGAAATCAGGTTTTCTTTTTAGCTTAAGGAATTGCTTTTTAAGCTTACGGTCATAACGCTTGAAAACTTTACCGTCTTCAATCAAACTTGCTGTGCCATCAAACTTAATAGTCGCAACACCCTCGCCATCAAGAATCCAACGATTCGCTTCACGAATCTCATTGTGGATGACGCCCTTACCTTGAACCTCATAAGTTACAACAAACACTGTATTAATCTTTTTCATTTTTACTACCTCATTAGTTGTGAACGATTTTCGAGTCCCGCCCAGTCAACCAAAGTTTCCCTTAGAGGATGTATATATATTAACGTAATTATTGGTTGGAGTCAAGAAAAATCCACCTAAAAAGGTGGATTTTAATAAGCAAAGAAATAATGTTTTACGTGTTAAGAAAGCTTTGTCTCTTTTTGTCATAAAGCTCTTTACTTTCTGTGATGCCACCATCATTACCACTAATAATTTTGGCCTCAAAAAGTGCTGTTCGAGCCCTTCTAGAAGTCTCTACATCAGAGCTTTGAGTGAGATCGATGATTGTATTTAATAAAAACTATTCAAATATGACAAAGGCTTTAGAACCCTTTACATGGCAATAAAGCGAAATGGTGAGGTTGTCGGCAGGCACGCGGAGAGCTTCGAGCTACATCACCCGCTTTTGAGAGATTTTGGGATCAAAAATTATAATGATTTAGGGGTTAAATAATAAAAACGCCAGCATTTTAGCTGGCGTTATTATTTACTATTGATCTTCACCCCCTCGGGCAACTGCCCCACTCTGGCTGTTTGGCAATGACACCGATCCAATCAGAATGAGATAAAGTATCAAAATTGCCTGGTTTCCTAGCGATGTTGGTTACGCACCACCCACTGAGGTCTTGATTAAAGGAAGAGGCCCTATTGAACATGTAATTCATACTCGTTACGTTTTTAGTATCCCACCCGCTAATATCTTGATCGAACTTAGATGCGCCACTGAACATGGTCCTCATGTTTGTCACACTGGACGTATCCCACCCGCCAATATCTTGATTGAAGGAAGAGGCGTTATTGAACATTTTATCCATATCCGTCACGCTGGACGTATCCCACCCGCTAATATCTTGATCGAACTTAGATGCGCCACTGAACATGATCCTCATGTTTGTCACACTGGACGTATCCCAGTAGCCAATATCCGCATTGAAGGAAGTGGTGCTAAAGAAGAACATGGTAGACATATTATCAACCTGACCGGTAAAGATATTTTTGTCGCTATCGCCAAAGGTAAAGGCATCTCCGGTACCAGCGTGGATAATCTCTCGGTCCTGGCCATTATTGATCTCGTAAGCATCAACTATCATCATACGACGGTCTACAATTAACATACCATCACACCCTGGGAAGGTGCCCACTTTCCCAATATTATCTGGGTCATAACAAGCAACATCGGTTTCTATTTCAGGTACGGTTACATTGGAAGATAATGTTTCATTTCCATTATTAACGACCACTTCAATTGTATCGCCACCAGATAATTCAGAACCGATTGATGTTGTAAAGTCACCATTAGGATCTGATGTTGTTTGTCCTATCTGCGTTCCATTTTCATCATAAATAGTTACTGTTCCAGTGTCTCCAACATTACCTGATAACTGATCATTACTTTTACTAAATGAAAAATTACTCGGTTTTGAAAGATTGCTCTCTGGTGTTTCTTCCCCTCCAGTATTACCTTCTCCAATTCCCGTATTAGATGAAGCCTGTACTCCATTTGCGGGAGAGCGGAAAACATAATTTTGAGCCATCGCGTAACTAGAAGCTCCTGCGAAACCAAATAAACCAAGCATCAACAACATCTTTTTTATTTTCATCAGCATTCTCCTTATTATTTTTATCATTCACTATAATACAATATTTTAATTATAAAGTAACGAAGAGATTGCTAATAGTTTAAATTGACAAGGAAATTGGGGGAAACTAAACCCCGCTCTATGCGGGGTTTTTAACCGTACCCTATATAACTAATACGATACTCATACATGAAAATATCATCAATATTAAATTGAACAGAGCCCCTTCCTTGAAAGGGGGTTCTTATATTTATGAAAACTGTTTTAGGTATTCACGGTTTTCTTCATCTTTCTTTTCTTTCCAACCATTTTGCCACTCTACGATAGCGTCAGCTAGTTGATTAGGAAGATCATCAAAATGTCGAATAAGATTCATTCGACGAGCATCCCACCAAGCTGAGAAAGCATCTTTTTTGGTTGCAAAATCAGTAGTAGTTAGGAAAGAAGGTGAAAGATAAATACGAGAGTTTGAGTTATCCCACTGGATAGCCCAGTGCTTGCCTTCACGGTAAACGGTAACAACTTTGTCGTCAATAAGCTTTGAAAACGTTTTTAGAGCATCTTTGACTGAGTAAGTCATGGAGAAAACCTTTTCTCTTTGAATGTCTTTATATTATAGCAAAAAGAGGGTGATATATCAAGTCTTAAATAAAAACCCGCCTTATAGGCGGGTTTTAAGTTTAAATTAAAGCTTGATGTAAAAGTCTCGTTTAATCAGTGTTGAAAACGTGCCAGCATCTTCTCGACTAATTTTGACTTGATACTTTTTATTGTTGTCAACAAGAGTAGCTTCATACTCTTTCCCAGCTTTGATATTTTTGAGATCAAAGTTGGAATAAACAGCCCCTTTGTATTCGACTTCATCTTTACCTAGGGAGAATTGAGGGTGAAGCACCTCTTCAACGCCATTTTGTGGAATAATAAGAGCTTGATCATGCAACTCATTTGAAAACCCTGAAAGGGGAGTCGTAGAAAGAATAAACGTTCGCGGTTTAACAGATGCTGAAACAATAGTTTTAGGCATTTAAAATATTCCTTAATAAAAATGAAAAGGGTCAAAACGTTCGATAAGTATAGCATCTTCACGGCGAAATGCAACCTGATGTTGTGATTTTTTAAGTTTTTTAGCGTTTATTTCGTAGACAGAAAGTTTGATGCCATATTGAGAGAATTTTTGACGCCAAACAGGGTTGTAAACCCAAGCCTTATACTGATCAATGTTGAGAAAGCCAAAGAAATAGCTTTCATCATCAATGCAATCAAAAGAGAGTCCAAGACTCTTATCTTCAGAAGGGATGATGTGAATATTATCATCCTGAAGCATGGATTCATCAGAATTGGTGATATTATCCCAAGGAGATAAGTCATTATCACAAACTGAGTGGTAAATACCTAAACCATTTTTATCTTCAAGGCGAAAAAAGCGAATAAGCATATAAACATCAATGAAAGTGTTTATGGAAAGAAGGGCAAATCTCTTGATTTGAAGTATAGCCGTATGTGGGTAATTTTTCAAGGAGAACCTGAGATAAGACAGACTCGATATAGACAGTTCTATCGAAACGGTGAGCTAGCGTCTCTACACCCTCAAGGAAATGTTTAAAAACGCCTTGATTTTGGTGTTCCTCTTCCACAGACACATTGCCAATATCAATAGTCTGCATCATTTGACCTTGAATTAAACGGGATGTTACTCGAACATAGGCTATAATCTTTTCACCATGGATATATGAGTTATTGAAAGGCGACTTGTTTGCTCTTTCGATAAGTGACTCAATTTGTTCTAGAATATCCATCTGTATCCCTTTGATTTTGAACAATTAGTTTCTATAGTATAGTGTAGATTGTGTCGTTTGTAAAGCTAAAAAGCATTGTTTTTAACTTGAAATCAGGGGTGTAAAAGGGTAGAATGCAGGTTAAACACATCAAGCAAAGGTGCTAAGAATGCGTAAGAATCAAGTTTACCAAACCACTTCGCAAATTGCTGACATTCCTGTTGGTCACAAAATGCAAGTGCTGAAAGGTGGTAAGCAACCTATGATGGGTTTTATTGATCCTGAGCGTGGTATTCCTGTCTCTGTACAGGGTGATTTTTCTCAAGCGATTGAACCATCAGAAAAAGTGGATTCCCACGAGCTTCTTAAGGAGTGGAAAGTTAGTAAGAACAAGGAGTTTGAGACATCTAGGGGTGTCGCCTTCGAGACTATTATTGCTTATCGCAATAAAAACATGGTTCGTATTACAAATGATGGCAATGGTGGTATGTCGATGATTGAAGATTTGACTTCAATTAATGCATCAGCAAAGTTGCTTCAAAATATTCGGGATGCTTTCGCTGAAGCAGGATATCCCTTTAATGAAAATACGCAAGATGAATTTGTTGTTGATAATTTCATCTTTTACGAAATTAATAACCTTCGACCTATCTTAACGCTTAAGGATTACTTGTTTTTTGATAGGAAAGAAGCTGGTTAAATAATAAAGGCCACTGCTTAGTGGCCTTTATTTTGTCAACATAACACCTTGACCAAACTCATTAGAAAGATCTTCAATCAATTGTGTTTCTTTGTCGGATAAGCAATTTTTTTCAATAAAATGAAAACGAGTTTCATAAATATGAAAAGCTCTTTGTCTAGATATAAATCTAGCATGTTCATCCCATAAAATCATATCTAATTCAGGATACATTGTCCTATCAATAGCATTGTTTTCCATTTTTCCTCAACTGTAGATGATTAATTGTATATGATGATACTATTCTATATTTTTGGACACAAACAAATACTTTTTCACAAAGGAAAAGCAAAGAAAGTAAAAGTAGAGAGCTTACTTGTTTTTGATTAAAAATAGCAATACGGGATTAGTTGAAATATTGAATAATTCCTGTCACAGTAACACCGCAAATAAAAAACATTTCTAAAAATAAAAAACGTTGAAATTTGCCTCTCCTTCTCATTTAATAACCTCCGTTATAATTAAAATTTAAAAGTTTGATTGAAATATTTTAATCAGGTATTGTATCAGAACTTTTATTGATATCAAAATTAATTATTATTGAAAGCAAATAAAAATCAAAGGATTCTAGTGACTGAGTTTGTTTATAAGCTAGCTATTAACTATATAACTAAGGAATAAAAAAAATACCTGCCAGAAAGGGCGGGGAGTGAGTCACCAGTTAAAAAGATCATAGAATGATCTATACTGCAAAAGAGTAGTAGTCAACAAATCTCTACTTATTTAAACACCAGCAACCATCTTTATCAATAAAGTCAATCCAGTTTCTAATAGTCCAATTTTTAGTTGAAGTATCAGGATTAGGTATTGAAAAATCACCATCGAGATACAAAGCTAGTTTTTTAGAATATGTTAAATACATAGAACACCTCTCAATACCATTCTTAAAAATTATTTTGATAAAAAGAACTCTTAATATTTAGATGATCTTATTTTATAAAAGTTCGCAAACACTAGAATGAATTTTACGAAAATACAATATTCACAATAATTCTAATTCATCTTTAAGGAATTTGATAATGAAGTGTTTTAAGCCATTTATCATTTAAATATACTTTAATTTTCCTCGTTTAATATGTCTATAATTCGAATAGCTTTATTGATTTCAATTTCTTTTGAAATGTTATCACACCACTGCTCCCCAATATTTAGGAACGTGAAAACATTTCCATCTTTTATAAATATATCTAAAAAATAGTCTTTATATTCCAAAGTAGATAACGATGAATCATAAGTTACATTAGGTAGGTCTTTTATAAATTCTAAGATAAAATTGTCTTCAATGTTCCGTTCCCTCCTTCGTTGCTCAATAAGCTCAATAGTATCGTTTATGGAATTAGATATGAAGTTCCCGATTTCTTCTTCCATCTCATCAACATATTTATGAACAGTCATTTCTTGAATCGTTATTGAATTAAAATTAACAAAAATACTAAAACCTTTTTCAGAATTAAAAAGATTTAGGTGATTAGTAGTAACTCTTGAAAGCAATTCATTTTTATAAATAACATCTATTTCACGACGCTCTTTTTTATAAAAAACTTCAATATTATCATTTTCCTTAGTTATTTTAACAACAATATCAAAGATTTTTTCTTCAGTGCTTTTTTGACTAGTCATATGGAACTCCGTTATTTAATAGTTTGCTATCTGATAAATTTAATTCTTTGATTTCAGGATGAATTAATAAATCAAGCGTTCTATGTTTAGAGATGTATTTAGCAATATCTTTCTCTTCATTCTCTGTTAACCAGGGTGCTTTTACCCTTATGTTATAAGCGGTATAGTCAACTTTGCCATAATAATCAGTATGGTATCGAAGCTCAAAAGATATTTTCCTATCAGCATTTTTTAATAAAACTTCTTTAATGAAAAATCCTAGAGCAACATTTTGCCCCTCTCTTCTTGTTTCCATAATCCAGTTATCAGTTTCAAAAAGATTGCATAACTTAACAGCTTTTTCTGTAGGTTGTCTTTTACTTTCTTTTATAAGACTAGATATGATAGTAGCCACAATAATACCTATAATGAGAGTCGTAATAATATAAAAAATATTGTCATAAATAAAATTCATAGTTTTAATTCCTTATCTATATTAAAAACCGCCCCTTAAGGCGGTTGAATGAAAGGTTATTGCCAGTTAGTAAAGATGTCATTAACAACATCTTCACTAACTATGCCTAAGATATAAGCTGGCTCTCGCTCGAAATAGGTGAAGCTTTTGTAATGGAAAGCTTTAGTGATGGTGTATGTGTTGCCACCAACAATAAACATCGGTTCATCGCACCATACAAAGAGGGTGCCATCTGGCAAGTCATCTAAGGTAGTGTAACACTCATCAAGAAGTGTTACCTCGTCTCCAAGCTCTTTTTTAGCAAATATAGCGCCAGAGATAGCAGAGACTTCTCTGAAAAAGCTTTTGTTTTCATCAATAGTACCACTATAAAGACGAAAGAAAACTTCCTCAAATGTAATAATGGAGCGTTGCTTCATTTCTGTATTATCTGATGCTAGCTTTTCCATTAATTCAGGTAATGCTTTAATTTCTTCTTTATTATAAGCGTCCGTTTTAACTTCATTAGTGTCAATGAAATTAAGGATCTTCTGGCAAAGCTCGTTGGTGCCAACAATTTTGAAGTTCATTTTGAAAAACCTTCTTGATATGATTTATTGTATTATAGCTTACTATATAGTTGGAGTCAATGTAAAAGCAAAAAAGCTACCTATATAACAGGTAGCTTTTGAAAATAAATTATAATAATCTTTTTAATTAGAGCTTAATAGCTAGGTTTTGATTTTTATACTCTGGTAATTGAGTGACTTCATCTTGAATAAAGCTAGGTAGGTTGAATTTCTGATCTTCACTTTTTAGCTCAATTTCAGCCATTAAGAAACTACCTAGATTACTTTTACTGAAAGAATCTAGTTCCCAGATAGAACCACTGCTGGTATCAAGAATTTCATAACGTGTTTTTAAAATAGCACTAATGGCTTGTCCTGAGATTTCTTCAAAAGTTTGTTTAGAGATAGAAAATTCACGCTCACTAACAGAAAAAGCAAAGTCTTCATCAAGATTTTCTTTAATCGTCATTGTATAACTAATGGTTTCTTCTTTATGATTTACAATCTTACGAACCCTAACACTTGAAATATCGTTACTCATTAGATAATACTGATTAATCTCTTTAGCAGCGATTAGGGTAAGATTGGGATCTGTCTCTGATAGACGGTTGAGATCAAGAAAAGGACATACTAAGAATTTACGTTCTGTTTCAATAGATTGATTAGACATTTGAGCCTCTGCTATATTGTTTACAATATGAATATTATACAAGAAAAGCAGTATAAATTCAAGTATTTTATATATAGAAACTCCTTATGTTTTACAATAAGGAGTTTAATGTTTTAATTTGTCAGAGTGTATGGTTTACAACATCATTTTTCTGAAAATCCTGAACATGAATCTACTTTTTTGATATCAATAACGCCGTTCTTTAGTGTTCTATAACGTTCTCTTGTTGAGTATCCCCAAAAAGTGCTTACTTCCCTATCATAAAAAGCTATATAAGATCCACGATTTGTTTCAATATAATATTTTGTAAGAGTTGAAGGTAAGGAAAAAGTGCGACAAATAATGTTGCCACTTACTAATTCCATCTCAAAAGAGGTAGGAACTTTTTCCATATCTGGTAATTCTTCTTCTCCATAAACAGAACCTATCATTAAAAAAGCAACAAAGAAAATGAAACCAACAATAAAACCAAAAACACTGACCATTATATTTCTAAATATTAAATAGGCTAGTAAAGTAGAAACAGAAGTTATAGATATAAATACTAAGATAAACATATAATGTGTCCTTTTTTAATAATGTTGATTTAAACAATAGAGTCGGTTAAATCAATTTGTATTTTTTGAAATTCTTTAAATACAATTTTTGTATTTTCATTAATTTCATTGTTTTCTCTATATAAATTTAAAATAGTTTGTGCAATATTTTTTGATTTAATACTATCTTTTTCTCTAATTTCGAAAACATGATAAACATTTTCTGAAGTGTTGATGCTGTAAGCGATAATAGTGGCATCTTCCATTTCATCTATATCTTTTGATGAGACATTAGGAAAATGATTTTTTAAACTAAAAGTCCGAACTCTACCAAGATCAACAAAGAAATTGTTGACAGAATAAATATTTTCTTCATTAGGATTAAAAATCCTAAGTGTAAAATAAAGCGTTTTTGGTTTAGACATCTGTAATTCTCCGCTGTAAATCTTATGTGAATAAAGGATTGCTACCCTTCTTTTGAGATTTTTTCATAAATAATTAAAGCTTCATCAAATAAACTTCCGTTTGAAAAACTAGTCTGTTCGAGAACCTCATCTAGGTCTTCAGTATTAAAGTTAGAGAATCTAGCTTCTTTTTCCAACGCAATATAAAGATATTCTCGAATTTCAATAGAGACATCTTCATCAGAAGGGGTAGATGGGAAAAAACTTCTGTTGAGTACAAGATTCTTCCAAGAAGTTTCATTAGGAAGTTTATATTTAATTAAAAAATCAGTCATTTTGTTTAGCCATCCTGTTTTTATAAAAGTATTTAAAACATCACATTTGTGTATATATTATAGAATATAAATAAGTGAAAGTAAAGGTGTATTTCTCTTATTATTGGTGAAAATGCATGATTTTAGGGGTTGTTTTGCTTGCAAAAAGCAGTAAAGTAATGTAGAATAAGTCTTGTTGATTAGGCAAAAACTAACTTAAAAAGGCTTTAAAAATGATTAATGCACAGCAGATTAAAATTCCCTTTGCTGGATTTTATCAATCTATTCATGAATCAAAAATCGATGATGCTATTGAAAGGGATAATATTGAAGACTTTAGCTTAACCGATGAGAAAATGAAAGTTTACCAAATAACGCGAAAAGCCCCGCCCTTCAGGGCGGGGATGGATAGCGTTTGATTTTGAAGGTCTGTAAGACCTAAAAAATCAATGTTTTATATTA
>Ga0208063_1000510_pt1 | contig 12296 bp, 10 predicted proteins | sample DeeseametaMP0203_FD_184219 | JGI IMG/M metagenome (GOLD analysis project Ga0208063, IMG submission 184219) | Marine microbial communities from the Deep Atlantic Ocean - MP0203 (SPAdes) | ecosystem: Environmental > Aquatic > Marine > Oceanic | place: South of Cape Verde, Atlantic Ocean... | reverse complement strand
GTGAGGATCTTGCCAGTATCCCGCTGGGTGTGGATGATAATGGAACGCCTCTGCTGCTCAAGGATGTCGCCGACATCGGGATGGGGCCCCAGATGCGCCGTGGCATTGCCGAACTGAACGGGGAAGGTGAGACCGTCGGCGGCATCGTCGTCATGCGCACAGGAGAGAATGCCCAGAAGACGATCGATGGCGTCAAGGCCAAGCTTGAGCAGCTCCAGTCTAGCCTGCCGGAGGGGGTGGAGGTCGTGACGGTCTATGACCGTTCAGGCTTGATCGAAAAGGCGGTAGACAACCTGCTGCGTGGCCTGCTCGAGGAGTTAGCCATCGTAGCCTTGGTATGCGTGCTCTTCCTGTTCCATCTGCGCTCTGCGTTAGTGGCGATGATCAGCCTACCGATGGGCATTCTCACTGCCTTCATCATCATGAACTGGCAGGGCATCAACGCCAACATCATGTCGCTTGCGGGTATCGCCATTGCGATCGGTGCCATGATCGATGGTGCCGTCGTGTTGATCGAGAACTTGCACAAGCACATGGAGCGTACACCGCTGACGTCCGAAAACCGGTGGAAGGTGGTGGCCGATTCGGCGGTGGAGGTGGGGCCGGCGCTTTTCTTCAGCTTGCTGATCATCACTGTCAGCTTTGTTCCTGTCTTTACCCTCGAGGCCCAAGAGGGGCGGATGTTCTCGCCGCTCGCCTTCACCAAGACCTATGCCATGGCAGCCAGTGCCGGGTTGGCGGTCACCTTGGTTCCGGTGCTGATGGGCTACTTAATCCGTGGCCGCGTAATTCCTGAGCACAAGAATCCGGTCAATCGATTGCTGGTCGGGGTCTATATGCCAGTACTCAAGGCAGTATTGAGTTTCCCGAAGACGACGATCGCCTTGGTGCTGGCGATAACCCTGGTGGGTTTCTGGCCGGTCAGCAAGATTGGCAGCGAGTTTATTCCACCCCTGGATGAAGGCGACTTGATGTACATGCCGACCACTTATCCAGGGCTGTCGATCGGCAAGGCGCGGGAGCTCCTTCAGCAGACCGATAAACTGATTGCCAGCGTACCGGAGGTGGACACGGTGTTTGGCAAGATCGGACGGGCCGACACGGCTACCGACCCTGCGCCGCTGACCATGGTCGAAACATTCATTCAGCTCAAACCGCGGGAAGAGTGGCGAGAGGGGATGACCACCGACAAGCTCAAGAAGGAACTCGACAGCCTGGTGCGGATACCGGGGGTATCCAATGCCTGGGTGATGCCGATTTCGACGCGCATCGATATGCTGGCGACCGGGATCAAGACGCCGGTGGGCATCAAGGTGGGCGGAGAAGATCTCAAGCAGATTCAGTCCATCGGACAGCAGCTGGAGACGATCCTTGCCGATGTTCCCGGTACTGCGTCGGTCTATTCCGAGCGGGTGGCCGGAGGTCGCTATATCAAGGTTGATATCAACCGCGCTCAGGCGGCGCGCTATGGCCTGAACATTGCCGACGTGCAACAAGTGGTGGCGACCGCTATCGGTGGTCAGAACATCACTCAGACCATCGAGGGCTTGGAGCGCTACCCGGTCAACCTGCGCTACCCACAGGATTACCGGGACTCCCCCGAGCGACTGGCCGAGCTGCCGATCGTGACCGCCAATGGGCAGCGCATCGCTCTAGCCGACGTGGCGGACATCTACGTGGAGGACGGACCACCGGCGATCAAGAGCGAGAACGCACGTCCCAACGGTTGGACCTTCGTGGATATCGAAGGCGTGGATGTCGGTACCTATGTGCAGCGCGCCATGGACGTCGTGGCGGACGAGCTCGATTTGCCCGCCGGTTATTCGGTGACGTGGTCCGGGCAGTATGAATACATGTTGCGTGCCAAAGAGAAGTTGAGCTATGTGGTGCCTCTCACATTGGCAATCATAGTGATCCTGCTCTACATGAGTTTCAAACGCTTCAGTGAGGTAGCCATCATCATGGGCACGCTGCCGCTGGCCATGGTAGGGGCTATCTGGTTGATGTACCTGCTGGGCTATAACTTCTCCGTGGCCGTGGGAGTGGGGTTTATCGCTCTGGCCGGGGTGGCAGTCGAGATCGGAGTGATCATGCTCGTATATCTCAACCAGGCCTATCAGCAGATGCTCGAGGGCTGCCAACACAAGGGAGTACAACCCCGTCGGGAGACTCTTCGCCACGCCGTGCTGCACGGTGCTGCTCTCAGGGTGAGACCGGTAATGATGACATCGGTCTCGACCATTGCCGGTCTTCTGCCACTGATGTACAGCTCCGGCACGGGTTCCGAGGTGGTCAGCCGCATTGCGGCCCCGATGGTGGGGGGGATGTTGAGCGCAGTGATACTGACGCTTCTGGTGTTGCCCTGTGTCTACTACCTGTGGAAATGCCGCCATGTGAATCATGCATAACGTCAGGATCGACAAGGCTGGGTGGCACATTCTAGATACGCGAATGCCGTATCTCGAGGGCTCCCAGCCTAACACGAATCGTCAGTGGTACTTGATGTGAGGTGCACTAGCGATGCCCCCTGGAATTAGGTTGAATTTGCACTTCGTGAGTCAAGATTCAGTTTGTATTCAGGCCATTAGGCTATGCTGGTAGATAAGAAAGCACGCTTGGCTATTTGCTAACCCGCTGGCGTAGCGTCGAGCGATTCATAGAAGCCTGAAGGGCGCGAGGAAATTGCCATGATTGCGTACCCACAGATCGATCCAGTGGCATTTTCCCTCGGACCGGTACAGCTACATTGGTATGGCCTAATGTACGTGGTGGGGCTGACGGCCGCATGGTGGCTGGGGCGGCGGCGAGCGCACCGCCTCGGCTTGACCCATGATGATATCGGCGACCTGATCTTCTATGGCGCTCTGGGCGTCATCATTGGAGGGCGCTTGGGCTATGTGCTGTTCTACGGGCTCGACCAGCTGATAGCCAACCCCCTATGGCTTTTCAAGATTTGGGAAGGGGGCATGAGTTTCCATGGAGGTCTTGCCGGCGTGCTGGTAGCCGCCTGGCTGTTCGCTCGCCGTCACCGCCTGGCCTACCTTCAGCTGACCGATTTCATCGCCCCGCTGGTGCCGATCGGTCTGGGGGCAGGGCGTCTGGGCAACTTCATCAATCACGAGTTGCCGGGGAGGGCCAGCGACGTGCCCTGGGCGATGATCTTCCCTCCCATGCTGGGCTTGGGGCCTGAACCCCGCCATCCATCAGCACTCTACGAGTTTGCCCTGGAGGGTGTGGTGCTGTTTGTCGTGTTGTGGTGGGTGTCACGGAAACCGCAAACTCAAGGGCTTATCTCGGGTCTATTCCTGCTTCTGTATGGCACCTTCCGTTTCATCGTGGAGTTTGTGCGCTTACCCGATCCTCAATTGGGCTTCATCGCCTTTGATTGGCTCACTATGGGACAGTTGTTGACGGTACCAATGTTGGCAGCAGGTGCGTTCCTGGTCACCACTGCATGTCGTAGTCAGCGAACCATGGTTGCTACATCGGACCGATAAGCAAGACAAGTGATATGAGGTATGTCGATAATATTGGAAGAACGTTAACGATATTACAGTACGAGGAGAATTCTCATGGCACACAGAGAGCATCGGTTGGGAGTTTCTGAAACGACCTTGGTGAACCGACACTTAAAGCTTGATTCCAGCGATCTGGATGCGGTGAAAGCGGCTGTTGCAGATATTGATGAGCTATACGGGCTAGACAGTGTTTCGTTCGATGAGAAGAAACTAAAGCTTCACCTGGCCTATGATGCCTCACGTCTCTGCCTCGACTGCGTCGAAGATATTCTCGACAAATATGCGGTCGAAATCAGTCGTGGTTGGTGGAACCGCTTCAAGGAGGAGCATTATCGATTTGTTGACCAAAACATAAAAGATAATGCAAAGAAGGAGCCTTGGAGCTGCCATTGAATGGTATTCACATCTATACGCAAGGCTAGCCTCTATACGCAAGGCTAGCCTCAGGGTAAGCGCTGCAGGAAACTACGCGTGGTCCGCTCGGCTAGGGAGCTTCATGTAGCGTTATTTGCCTTTCTGCTGAATCTTCCCTGGGAGTTTCTTCAGGTTCCGTTGTATGCGGGCATGCCTGTGATGCCACATTGGGAAGCTGTGCAGGCTTGTATCCAGGCAGCCCTTGGCGATGTATTGATCACGTTGATGGCGTATTGGTCGGTGGCCGTATGGCATCGACGTCATGACTGGCTTCGGGGCTATGGGGCCAAGGAGTGCGTGGGCTTCGTGCTGGTGGGCGTCGGTATCACGGTGGCGATGGAGTGGCACGCTACGCTATTCAGTCAACGGTGGGAGTATGCGCAGCTGATGCCCCGTGTGCCGTGGTTGGGCACGGGCCTCTCGCCGTTACTACAGTGGTTGATCTTGCCGCCGTTGATGCTGTGGATGGCGCGTCGTCATCGGTTAGGTTCGGAGGTTGTATCCAAAGAAAATAATTGACTATTGGGTAGCGCATAGGTTCTACACTTTGATTTCAATGTATCTAACCACACTCTACCATTTGTCATCTGGTGAGTCTCAGAGCGTCAAGAGGGCTTTCGGTAGGGTCTGGTTTCATTCACCCAGGAGAGAGGTGATGGAGTCTATGGATAGAACGCCACAGTACAAGCAGAATAGCCTCACAAGCAGAATAGCCTCTCACTGGTCGGTGCGATTGCCTTAGGGACCGGGGTCATGATTGGCGCTGGTATTTTTGCTTTGACGGGACAGATGGCCGAGATGACGGGAGTGCTTTTCCCGTTAGCCTTCTTGTCAGCGGCACTAATCGTCTCTTTCAGTGCTTATTCCTACGTGAAAATGTCCAATGCCTATCCGTCAGCTGGTGGTATTGGCATGTACCTCAGCAAGGCTTATGGACCAACTCTGACCACCGCTTTCCATGCGCTTTTAATGTATTTCTCCATGGTGATAGCACAAAGCTTTTTGGCGAGAACCTTTGGGTCCTACACGCTAGAGCTTTTCGATTTTGGGGATAGGTCACTGCTTGTCCCCTTATTGGGTGTTGCGCTGCTGATATCTGCATTTTTACTAAACCTCTCCGCCAACAAGCTGATTCAGGGTGTTGCGTCAGTACTCGGGTTCATAAAAATTGGTGGGATCATCTTGTTCGGGGTCGTCGGTGTCATCATCGCCGACTCGGTCGGCATGGAAACCTCGGCGTCGACGCCCGAGGGATCTCTGTCAGGCTTTCTAGGAGCAACCGCGTTGGGGATCCTGGCCTTCAAGGGGTTCACGACGATCACCAATAGTGGTTCAGAGATAAAAGATCCCCATCGCAACGTCGGCAGGGCGATCATGATCTCGATCGCCCTGTGTGTGGTGATCTATGCGCTGGTGGGCTTCGCTGTCGCCAGTAATCTGTCGCTGAGCGAGATAATCGAAACGAAAGATTATTCGTTGGCGGCTGCTGCCCGTCCTGCGCTGGGGGAGGCCGCCGTCTGGTTCACCGTCATTCTCGCCATGCTGGCCACCGCGGGTGGTATCATTGCCAGTATATTTGCGGTCTCACGCATGTTGGCAATGCTGACGGAAATGGAACTGGTGCCGCATCGTCACTTTCATATGCCAGGCAGTATCCAGAAGCATACCCTGGTTTATACGGTCGTGCTTGGTTTGGTTCTGACGGCTTTCTTTGACCTTAGCCGTATCGCAGCACTTGGTATCACTTTTTACTTGATCATGGATATTGCTGTTCATTGGGGAGTGTTGCGTCATCTTCGCAAGGAGGTCGGTGCCAACCCAATCGTGCTGGTTATTGCGATACTGCTGGATGCCGTCGTGCTGGCAGGCTTCCTTTGGGTGAAAGCGACGACAGATCCCCTGGTGCTAATCGTCGCAACGATTGTCATGGCGGCTATCTTGATTGCCGAGCGACTCTTTTTGTCTCGTAACGGCGCTTCTAGTTCAAACGATAATACTCATTCTCATTAACTATTAAGGATAAGGATCATGGAGGTTCGGACCTTTGGTGACCTGATTGACTGGACACGGCAGCTGCATGAGCATTTGGCGCGCTGTCTTTCTCACTGTGCCGATCATAATGAAGAAGAGCGTGCCAAGATGCTCCTTAATTATCTGGCAGCTCATGAGCATGAGATGGAGTATGTTGTTGGTGAGTTAAAGAGTAGAGCGGACCCCAAAGCATTGAATACCTATGTATATGATTATCTGGAACACAGGCCGATCCGGACGCATCGGACCTGTGATGCACCCTATGCTGCGCTGGGTTTCAATGAAATCTGTCGGGAGATTTTCGACTTCCATGATCAAGTGACAGATCTCTATCGTAACTTGGTTGGCAAGGCGGAGATTCCTGAAGCAAGGGAGTTGCTTGAATCCCTTCTTGAGCTGGAACAGCATGAAGCGATGCGCCTTGTTCGGCAGACTGGGAGGATGGACGATCTGTAAGAAAATGATGTCTGGATCTGTTATAACTGCCTGATCGCCACCCTCGGCATAACATCTGTCCTGACTGTTCCTAATGTAACGTACCAGAACGGCATCGGCATTGCGTGTCTGGCATCGATGCCGATTGTCCTGTTTTTTATATCTGCTATTCATCTCGGTCGCGCTGATCATGCCCGACATGACGGTGCATCAGGAAGTGCATGCCGAGACAGAGGGCCAGGGGCAGCAGCAGCCAGGCGCCGCTGCTCAGTGATTGCCCGCCCCACATGAACAGCAGCACGGCGCCTCCCATCAGCACCACGCAGGCGGTCATCATCCATTTATGGAGTGCCGCGGTAGGGGAAGACGGCTCTTTCTGTGATTCGGCCTCTCCCGAGGGGGGCTTGGTGGATTCTGGTCGTTTCATGAGCGGTCGCCTTTGGCTTGGACCGATGGGGTGGCAGTGGAAGGCTCTCCGCGGGGCTGCTCACGGGCGTAACGCCGCTTGAGCAGCAGCGAGTTGCCGATCACCGAGAGGGAGCTGGTGGTCATGGCGATGACGCCGATCATCGGGTGCAACAGGCCGATGGCGGCGATGGGGATGGCGGCCACGTTATAGGCGCTGGCCCAGATCAGGTTCTGGACGATCTTGGCGAAGGTGGCTCGCGAGAGGTGCATGGCGTCCACCACGGCGGTGAGCTCGCCGCGTACCAGGGTCACGTCCGCCGCCTCGATGGCCACGTCGGCCCCGGCACCGATGGCGATGCCCACGTTGGCCTGCTTCAGTGCCGCGGCGTCGTTGATGCCGTCGCCGACCATGGCCACGTGGTTGCCGTGTTGTTCCTGCAGCGCGCGGATGGCATCAACCTTGCCTTCCGGCAGCACACCGGCCTGGACCTCGTCGATGCCCACCTCTTCAGCCACGGCGCGGGCGGCGCGTTCGTTGTCGCCGGTGATCATCACCACGTGCAGACCGAGATCATGCATGCCGCGGATGGCCTCCACCGACTCCTGCTTGAGGGTGTCGGCCACGGCCACTAGGCCGAGTGCCTGGCCGTCGGCGGCGACGATTACCACGGTGCGGCCCTTGCCCTCGAGCTCGCCCATGGCGTCATCCAGGGCCTCGAGGCCGGTCACGCCTTCCTCTTCCAGCAACCGGCGATTGCCGATCAGCACCACTTCGTCGCCCACCTTGCCCGAGACACCGCGCGCACCGGTGGAACGGAACTCGCTGACCTCGCCGGGTTTCACATCGCGCTCCCGGGCACCATCGACGATAGCCCGGGCGATGGGGTGCTCCGAGGCGTTCTCCACGCTCGCCGCCAGGGTGAGCAGGCGGTTTTCGTCGGCGCCTTCGGCGACGACGGCCTCGGTGAGTTTTGGTTCGCCGCGGGTGATGGTGCCGGTCTTGTCGAGCACCATCACTTTGACGTCCTTGAAGGTCTGGATCGCTTCGCCGGAGCGGATCAGGATGCCACGCTCGGCACCGATGCCGGAGCCGACCATCAGCGCCGTGGGGGTGGCCAGGCCCAGCGCGCATGGACAGGCGATGACTAGCACTGCGATGGCGGCGAGAATCGCCAGCACCGGCGTGGCGGCCTCGGGGTTCACCCAGGGCAGGAAGGTCGCACCCCAGTCGAGTATCGGTCGCAGGGCATCCGGGAATAGCGCCCAGGCCACCAGGCTGGCCAGAGCGATGGCCAGCACCGCCGGTACGAAGCGGCCGGTCATGCGATCGGCGAATTCCTGGATCGGTACCCGCGAGCCCTGAGCCTGGTCGATCAGCCGCACCACTTGGGAGAGGAAGGTATCGCCGCCGACGCGGGTCGCCTTGACCCGCAAGCGTCCCTCCTTGTTGATGGTGGCACCGATCACGCTGTCCCCGGTGCTCTTGTAGACCGGTATCGACTCGCCGGTGGCGATGGACTCGTCGAGATGGCTCTCGCCCTCGACCACCTCGCCGTCGGTGGGGATCTTGTCGCCGGGGCGCACGACCATGATGTCGCCCGGGGCCAGCTCCTTCACCGCCACCTCGACTTCCTCGCCATCGCGCTCGACGCGTGCTGTCTTGGCACCCAGGGTCATTAGGCGGCGGATGGCCTGGGAGGCGCGTCCCTTGGCGAGTGCCTCCAGGTAACGGCCCAGCAGGTGGAAGGTCATGATGGTGGCGGCCATCTCGATGAATGAGGTCATGGGGTAGACGAAGCCGACTAGGCCGATCAAGTAGGGCGGCAGGCTGCCCATGGAGATCAGCACGTCCATGTTGAAGGTGCCGTTCTTCAGCGAGCGCCAGGTCGACTTGTGGGTGGCGATACCGCCATAGAGAAACACCACCGGGAAGGCCAGCACGGCGATGATGGCCAGGTAGCCGGGAATCGGCTGCCAGAACATGTGCGGCATCATCAGCAGCATGATCAGGGTGGTGGGTACCGCAGCGATGATCAGCCGCTTGCGGGCCTGGGAAAGATAGGCCTCCTCGATCTCGGCGTCGCTGTCGGCATCCTCCGCCTCGTCGGCCTGCACGGCGGCCACCTCATAGCCGGCCCCTTCCACGGCGCGCTTGAGCGCATCGCCATCGGGGCCATCGGCGGCAATACTCACAGAGACGCGATGGCTGGCGATATTGGTGTCGATTGATTCGATACCCTCGAGCCGCTCCAGGGTACTGCGGATGATGCCGGCGCAGTGGTCCGAGCCCATGCCGGGAACGGTCAGGCGGACCTGTTGCATGCCGGTACCACCACTGACGGCGGCCACGTCATAGCCGGCGCCTTCGACGGCTTCCTTCAAGGTGTCGCCGTCGGGCCCGCCTGCTTCGATGGTCACGCTGACATGGTGGTTGGCGATATTGGTCTGGATCTCGCCCACGCCATCGAGGCGTTCCAGCGTCTTGCGCACGATGCCGGCACAGTGGTCACTGCCCATGCCGGGGACCGTCAGGGTGATCGTGTTGGGGGGTGAATCGCTCATCGCTTGTCTCCTGCGGGCGTTGCCGAGTGGACGGCCAACAATGGCCGTCCTGTTGCCTGAGTCTGTGACACTCCCGGTCAGTGATGGGCCTCGTGGTCCTCGGGGTCGACGTCACTCTCAGGGGTGGCCTGCTGAAGCTGCTGGCGTTGCTCGTCGGTGAGCAGGTCGTTCATGGTATTTTCCAGACGCACCCTCTCGGCCATCATCTCGCCGTGAAGCTCGGCCATCCGACCGTGCAGGGCCTGGACCTCCTCAGGATCGGGGCGCTCGCCGCGCATCTCCGCCATCAGGTCCTCGCGTAGGTTCATCAGGCGGCCCATGCGCTCGAACTGGGCGGGGCGATGCTCCTGCATCAGCGCGCGCATCTCGTCGTGCTGCTCCGGGTCGAGCACCTCCCGCATCATGCCCATGCCGGCGCCTCCCATCATCGGGCAGGTCATCATCCCGCCACCCATCATGCCTTTCATCATGCCGGGCCCCATGCCGCCCTGGCCGCCACTCATCATTCCCCCCATCATGCCGGGCCCCATGTCGCCCTGGCCGCCGCCCATCATTCCGCCCATCATGTCAGGGCCCATGCCGCCTTGGCCGCCGCTGCCGCCCGTCATGCCGCTACCCTGATTGGGCTGATTGGTCGGCATGCTCTGGGCGAGAGCGATGCCGCTACCACTGGCACCGAGTGCCAGGGCGAGTCCGAGAGCGAGAGTATGCTTGCGAATTTCCATGATCCTTCTCCTAGCGAGCTGTTGGGCCCATTCAGGCCCTTTGCTGACATTATTCGGCTACGTGCTGCACAGAGGTCAATCCCATGTAACAGTGACTTTCACCTTTGTCTCGTTATGGTCTTCAGACATCGTTCATTCTCCCCGTTTGGCGAACAAGGCGCATGGCTTCGTGCTCTTCAAGTGCTAAAAGGGAATCTAAGAGCTCTTTAGCCTCAGGAATTTCCGCTTTGCCAACGAGGGTTCGATAAAGGTTTATCGTTTGTTCATGGAAATCAAAAACCTCTCGGCAAATGTCGTCAACACTTAGCGTGGAATAGGGCGCATCGCAGGTACGATGCGTACGGATAGGTTTATGCTCCAAATAGTCATAAACGTAGGTTTTTAATGCTTTCGCGTCAACAGTCTGTTCAAAGCGCGCCACAACGCGCTGCATTTCCGCTTCCTGTGCAGCTAAGTAATTGAGCAACATGCGAGCGCGCTCTTCTTCGTGTATATCGGCGCAATGAGCAAGGCAAGCTGCAAGATGCTCGTGTAACTGACGGGTCCAATCGATCAATTCACCAAAGGTTCTAACGTCCATTTGGTACCTCCTATAACGCTATTAACGTTAATGAGTGTGAGAGTGCTCGCTATCGTTTGAAGCGTCGCGTTTGGATAGGAAAATCCATTCGCCGAGTAAAAGAGTAGCCATTACTACGCCAGCAACGATGAGCACCATGGGGTCCGAAATGGCTTTTACCCATAAAAAGCCGATTAACACGACAGCATCTAGTAGTATGGCAATGCTAGGAATAACAGGATTAGCCCCCACTCTGTCCTTGAGATGACGAAGCACACCCCAGTGGATGGCCATATCCATGATCAGGTAGAAAATGATGCCTAATGCTGCGATGCGGCTCAGGTCAAAAAAAGCGGTGAGCACTAAGCCAAATACGATGGTGTACACCAGTGTATGCTTTTGTACACTGCCGGGCATGTGGAAATGGCGGTGAGGAACCAGCTTCATTTCTGTCAGCATGGCGAGCATGCGTGAAACGGCAAAGACGCTGGCGATGATACCGCCCGCCGTTGCTAACATGGCGAGAATGACGGTAAACGCAACTGCCGCTTCACCCAGTGCGGGACGGGCAGCGGCGGCCAGGGAGTAGTCTTGGGTTTCGATAATTTCAGGCAAAGATAGGTTGCTGGCAACGGCAAAACCGACAAGGGCATAGATCACCACGCATAGCGCAATCGAGATCGTGATAGCTTTGCCAAGATTCCGCTTAGGATCTTTAAGCTCCGAACCACTATTGGTAATCGTCGTGAAGCCTTTAAATGCCAGTATGCCGAGCGCCGTAGCACCTAAAAAGCCCGTTATCGTAGGCGTAGGTGCATCGTTGCCAGCACCCATTTCGATGGAGTCGGCAATAAACACGCCGACAATACCAAACACTATAATGCCACCTATTTTGATAAATCCGAGCACCGAGGCGACGGTCTCGATCAAGCGGTTGGCGGATAAATTGATCAAAAAGGCTATTAGCAGTAAACCAACCCCGAGTAGGGGCACAAATAGTGAACGATCCCCCAGGTCAAACAACTCAAGCGTGTAGGCACCAAACGTTCTCGCCAAAAAACTCTGTGCGATCACCATGGAAAAATACATCAGGAGGGCATGAAAGGCGGTGGGAAGCGTCGGGCCATACGCTTTCTGTAAATACATGCCAATCCCACCTGCTGATGGGAAGGTATTGGACATTTTAACGTAAGAATAAGCGCTGAAAGAGACAATGACGGCAGCGGCCAGAAAGGCTAGAGGAAATAGCCGACCAGTCATTTCGGCCATTTGGCCGGTTAGCGCAAAAATACCGGCCCCAATCATCACGCCGGTGCCTAATGCAACGGCACCGACCAACGAAAGACTGTTTTCTTTATATTGTGGCGTTCTATCCTGCCCAACCATGAAAGCGACTCCTTGTATTAACGGCAACCACAGCAGCAATAACTGCCGAGGACTCCTGTGCGGTGTTTTTTGATGCTATATAAATTAAATATAGAACCTATGTGCAGCCACATGGCAAATGACTAACGGAAGGTCTGATTTTGCGAGGCCACAGGCAAGCAGCTCTTACCCTAACCTGAATCCGTGAAGCCGGCGCCGACACTTTCCCTATCACCGCCAGCGAGCACTTTTTGATCATTCGCCCCGTGCAAGTTGGCT
>Ga0208063_1000505_pt1 | contig 12350 bp, 22 predicted proteins | sample DeeseametaMP0203_FD_184219 | JGI IMG/M metagenome (GOLD analysis project Ga0208063, IMG submission 184219) | Marine microbial communities from the Deep Atlantic Ocean - MP0203 (SPAdes) | ecosystem: Environmental > Aquatic > Marine > Oceanic | place: South of Cape Verde, Atlantic Ocean... | reverse complement strand
CTAGCACGTCGCTGCTACCCTTGCACAAGCCAAAATGCACCGGCCTGCACTCGCCTAGCGTTATCTGGTCGCTTGCCTTGTGTAGCTGTTTGCCCTGCCATGCTTGCCCGGTGTTTTGCCGCCACACGATGCACCCGGCTTGCGACAGCGCCAGCATAATTTCGCGTTGGATTCTGGCCTCTGGTGTCATTTTGCCTCCTGATTGATATTCGGCGCACGCCATCCGGCATCATCACGAAACAGCGCCGCCAGGGCTTCGCGGGTGCCGTCGCAATCGGCCACCTTGACTTGGCAATGCTCAGGCTCTGAAAAACCCTCGACCATCGTTTTAAACGCATACGGCACGGGCACGGTGCAATAGGCCACTGGTTTTTTGGTGCCACCGTGACGGAGTAGCATGTATTTTCCGGGCACGGGGTCGGATGGTGTTATTTCCTGCTGGATTTTACCGTCCATCAAAACGCCTCCTGTTCATCATTGCCACCCTGCTGAATGTCCAGTATCACACGCTTAGCCTCAGCAAAATCCTTAGCCGTGGGCTTGCGTCCTGCCCTGGCTGCCAGCGTGATAGCTGCCCACTGCGAGGGCTTATTCATTCCGCGTCGCAATCCCAACTCTATCAGTTCGCGCAACGTTCGCGCTTGTCCCTGTTCGCGTTTGCGCTCCTTGCGAATTTGCGCTACGTCGATTTTTTCTAGTTCGCCGTCGACCACTTCAATTTCTGCGCGCCCCTTGCGGGGCAATGGCTCGCCACACGATGGGCAGCAATCCGGCCCTGCCTTGAATACGTGATAGCAATTCATGCACTGCTGAATTTGTAAATCTGGCTGTTCGTCCTCGTCTTTTTTGCGCTTGCCTTTTTTGCGACCTTCAAGACTCCATTCGCGGTCGTCGTCGGGTAGACCGTGCTTCCATACACACCCGGCATGGTCAAGGATAACGGCGGGGCGGTTCTTTTTTCGTAGCGCCCTGAACACCATTTGCAGATAGCGCGCTAATGATTCAGTAGGCCGGAGCAGTATGCAACACTCCAGAGTAATATCCCTGCCCACTTGCGCGCTGAGGTCGAAACCTTCAATTACTAATTCGCAGTTACACAGGATTTTGTAGCGACCGTCTGCCAGACCTTCGCACGCATCCTTTAGCTCTGCTGTGGTCGTGTCGGCGTCAACGTGTACGGCAGGTATTCCCGCCGCACTGAAGGCTGCGGCTGTATGCTTGCTGTGTGCAACATTCACGCAGTAGCAGACAGTTATCATGCCGTTGGCATATTTTCGCCAGTGACCGATGGCGTCACCAACGATGGTCTTGGTATCCATTACCGCTGCCAAGTCTTCACGGTTCAAATCGCCGCCTGACTTCCTGACAGTTGAAATGTCCGGCAGGTTGGGAGTGCTGTAAATTTCGTAGCTTGACAAACGGCCTTGATCTATCAGCCATCGCGTTGACTTTGCCTCGATCATTTTTTGGAAAATATCGAGCGGCTTGCCATCGAGTCGCTGTGGCGTCCCGGTTAATCCTATGACTATTGACCCTTTTTCGATAGCCCATGTAATGACCGTTTCAAACATCCGACCCTTGGCTAGATGCGCCTCGTCAATAAACAATATCGTTGGTGCCTTCATGCTGGGGTAACGTGAATGCACAGTGCCAATGGTGCCGACCTGAACAGGCAGCTCACTACGACGCTTGCCACTGGTGATTAGCCCGTGTTCAATGCCAGCTTTCCAAAAGCTCTGGCTTGTTTGGCGCAGCAGGTTTTTTCGATGCACCAAAAACCAAACGCTACCGCCTGTTTTTTTCTTGGCCTCAGAGGTTATGTATCCCGCCACAACAGTCTTGCCAAAAGCAGGTGACGCAACACCAAGTATTGACCTGAACCCCTCGCGCAAAGCATGACGAAGGTTATCAACAAACTCGTTTTGATCCTCAAAAAGAGTGAAGTTTTTCATTCTTACCGCGCCTCCATCTCATCCAGCGCAGCACTCAGTTTTTCATACGTCACCACCTTCATGTTTTGCACGCGCCCGGCGGCAATATCCGTCACATGGTCACGCGCCACCTGGGCACGGCGGGCAATTTCAGACAGGTTTTTTCCCTGCATGCGGGCAACTAACTGGTCGATTAGCTTCATTTGTTGCGCTCCAATTTTGTGTTTGACATCGCGAAGTGTAGCCCCTATAGTTTGTGGGCGTCAACCGATAAAACACACCAACGGAGAGAAGCATGCACATCATCGACTACGCAGACCTAACCGAAGAAAAAGCCCGCGCTGGCTGCTTTGTGCGCAACATGAGCAACGCTGCCTACCACCAATATCCAGGCATCAGCAACAGCGGCCTATCGCTAGTCGCACGCAGCCCGGCTCACTACGCTTACCGCAGCGGTTTTAAATCAACACGCGCTATGGATATCGGCACCGCGTTTCACACGGCATTACTTGAGCCGGAACGCTACGCAGCGGAATACATGACCATCAAGGGCATTAACGACCGCCGCAAGTCGGAGTACCAGCAGGCCAAAAAAATCTACGGCGACCACGCCACGCTCACCGACAGCGAAGGCGCATCCGTTGACGTAATGGTAGAGTCAGTGCGCAACAATCCAGACGCGCACGCTATCCTCAGCGAACCCGGACATGCAGAGCTATCGGCGTTTGTTGAAGACCCCGAAACTGGCGTATTGCTACGCTGCCGTTATGACTGGATCACCGACACGCAGCGCGTTATCGACGTTAAGAAAACGCAGGATTGCCGACAGCGCGCATTCTCGCGCTCAGTGTTTGCCTACCGCTACTACGTGCAAGAGGCGATGTATCGGCACATCTACCAGCTCATTACGGGTGACGAGCTGGAAAGCTACCAGTTCCTAGCAATTGAGGAGCAGCCGCCGTGCGCCAACGTGCTGTACACGCTTGACGATATGGCAAAACAAAAAGGCCACCAGGAATACCGCGAGGTGCTGCTAGCCTACGCAGAAGCAGAGAAAACGAACCATTGGCCCGCCTACGGCCTGCATAGCGATATTTGCAGCCTGCCGGATTGGGTAATGATGGATATGTTAGACGAAGAGTTGACCTAACAGGAGAAACGACATGGCCGATATCAGCCAAGCAATGCAAGCAAAGTCAGACCAGCTCAATGCATTAGACATCATCGGCGCACCGCTGATTATCAAGGTGCGCACCGTTGACTACAAACAAGGCCGCGAACAGCCAGTGTGGGTGTATTTTGACGGCGATAACAACCGACCATGGAAGCCTAGCAAGGGCATGATCCGCATCTTGTGCGGCGCGTGGGGCACCGAAACAGACGCATGGATTGGGCGCTATGCGCGCCTTGAGTACGAGCCTAGCGTTATGTATGCAGGTAAAGAGGTGGGTGGAATTTGGGTAAAAGCAATGTCCGATATTCCGGTCAAGGGCATGATGTTCTCGCTTGCCATTAACCGCAGCAAGCGCATCCCGTTTCCGGTCGAATGCCTCAGAGTCGAACCCACGATGTACCCTCAGGATAAATTCGACTCGGTTAAACAAGCCATGATTGATGCGATGCAGTCCGGCAAAATGACACTGCCCCAGGTCATTGCGCAGTGCCAGAAAACAGGCCAGCTTACGCCTGAGCAAATCAAGACGCTTGAGCAAAACGCGCCCATCGAAGATGAAGGGCACCCCGACGAACCGCAAATAAACCAGCAGCCCGCAGCTGGCACCGACAACCAACCTACTCAGCATGAAGGAATTTAAGCGATGAACGTATTAAGCGCCACTGGAAACCTCGGTAGCGATTGCCGCATCAACCAAGTATCCGGCACCACTGTTTGTAATTTCAGCGTAGCCATTAAGTCCGGCTACGGCGACCGCGCCCAAACGCTATGGCTCGACTGTGCGTTATGGGACAAGCAGGCAGAATCCCGACTGCCTGAGTTTCTGAAAAAAGGCCAGCAGGTAGCCGTGTCAGGCGAGCTGTCAACACGCGAGCATGAAGGCAAAACGTATTTGCAATTGCGCTGCAATAGCGTTGACTTGGTAGGCGGAAAGGGTGATAGCGGTGGTGGGCAGCAGGCATCGCCTGCGGCTGCGCAGAGTCAGCAGCAACCGTCAGCGCCACAGCCTCAGCAGGGCGGCATGATGGACGACGACTCGGACATTCCATTCTGATTCTGACTATCACAATCCAATAACCAATAAACAAAACCAATTAGCCACCTCGCGCTAGGGGTGGCAGAATTTGACAGGCAAGGCAACACGACTAGGAGTGGTTATGGAGTATCACGAATTTTTAAAACGAAAAGAGTTCAAGGCGCTACCTTCAGGCATGGCTGACCTGCCTGAGCTTTCAAAAAACCTGTTCCCACACCAGCGCGACGTGGTCAACTTCCTGCTAAGAGCGGGCAGGGGTGCGGCTTTTCTGGACACAGGGCTAGGCAAAACCCTAGTCGAATTGGAATGGGCGCGGTGCATTGTTGAGCACATCAATAAGCCAGTGATTTTTTTTGCACCCCTTGCAGTAGGTCTTCAGCACCAGCGCGAGGGGCAGCGGTTTGGCATCGACGTAACGCTGGCGAGAGGCCAAGGGGATATTAACGGAGCGGGCATCTATATCACCAACTACGAACGCCTGGGGAAGTTTGACCGTCAATCATTTGGCGGAATTGTGCTGGACGAATCCAGCATTGTTAAATCGTTTAACGGAAAAATAAGCCGCGGACTAATGGAGTTCTCTAATGATATGCACTGGCGGTTGGCAGCGACTGCCACACCTGCACCAAATGACCATATGGAGCTAGGCCAGCATAGCCAATTCACGGGCGCAATGGCATCTAATGAGATGTTGGCACGGTTTTTTATTGCAGATCAAAAACAGATGGGCAAATACCGCCTAAAGCGGCACGGTGTTAAGCCGTTCTGGAGCTGGGTAGCATCATGGGCGCGCTGCGTTGGAAAGCCGTCAGACATGGGCTATGAAGATCATGGCTATAACCTGCCAAGGCTCCATGAGCACATGCACCTCGTGGAAACAGACATGACGGAAGGAGCGGCAGAGGGCGAGCTGTTCCGCATTACCAACACCAATGCGACGGGTATACATAAAGAAAAACGACTCACAGCAAACGACCGGGCCGCAAAAATAGCAGAAGTCGTCAGCGCAGAACCTGATGAACCGTGGATGATATGGGTAGAGACCGATTATGATGCGGAGGCAATCATGCGCCTATTGCCTGACGCGATTGAAGTCAACGGAAAAATGCCCCCGGAAATGAAAGAGGAGCGGCTAAACGCTTTTACCAACGGTGATATAAAGCAACTTGTCAGTAAGCCCTCAATTGCAGGCTACGGACTCAACTGGCAGCATTGCGCAAGAACGGCGTTTGTCGGACTATCGTTCAGCTATGAGATGTACTATCAGGCGATTCGCCGCTTCTACCGATTCGGTCAGCAGCGCGAAGTTCATGCACATATCGCAATGGCAGAAACCGAGCTAGCGATATGGCAGACCATCAAGCGAAAGCGCGACGAACATGAAACAATGAAGCGCGAGATGTTTGACGCAATGAAACGTGAAGTGCTTGAAAAACACGTCAAGCATGCATACCAACCCACTGAAAATGCACAATTACCGAACTGGTTATAGGAGATGACAATGCAAAACGTAATGAATCAAGATAAAGGCACCGATTGGGCCGCTTATCACTCTGATTGTGTAGAGTTTGCCAAATCGTTACCTGACAACTCTATTGATTTTTCAATTTATAGCCCGCCGTTTAGCTCACTCTACGTTTATTCCGAGTCGATTGCTGATATGGGAAACGTTGACTCAGATGAAGAGTTTATAGAGCAATATCGCTACTTGGTGCGCGAAAAATTCCGTGCCCTGCGACCCGGTCGCTGCACAGCGATTCATGTAAAAGACTTGGTTTATTACCAGGGGAGTAGCGAGCGCGGGACGTCTGGGATTCGGCCATTTAGCGACATGTGTACACGAGTACATTTGGAGGAAGGTTTTGATTTGCAGTGCCGTATCACTATTTTTAGAGACCCGGTATTGGAGCGCAGCAAAACCAACGCGCACGGATTACTATGGAAAACATTCAAGAGTGACGCCACGTTCTGCCGCGTAGGAATGCCTGAGTATTTAATGGTTTATCGAAAATGGGCGAAGGATGGCGAAGAGGATCTAGTGCGCCCCGTAACGCATCCGCCATCGGAGGTGCCGCTGAAAGCATGGCAAGATCTGGCATCGCCAATCTGGAATGCATATGGATCCAACCAGAGTGGCCGTGGCGATTATGATTTGCCATCGACTGACGTGCTGAATGTTAAGCAGGCCGCTGACGAAAAAGCAGAAAAGCACTTATGCCCTATGCCAATGAACATCACTAAGCGCGGCATTGAAATGTATACGAACGAAGGTGACGTAGTATGGTCGCCATTTATGGGCATCGGGTCGGAAGGTGTTAGCGCGTTAAGCATGAAGCGCAAATTTATTGGCACCGAGCTGCACCCAACTTACTACCACCAGGCGGTTAAACACTTGCAGCACCAAGAGCGTAGCGGTGCTCAAACCAGCTTGTTCGATCTGTTAGACCAATAACCATGCACCGAACCACCTACTACAAACGCCTAGCCGCTGGATACGACCACGAGCAGGCGCACACGCTACCCAAACACTGCCCGCGATGGATGCGGGCAATTGAAGAACAGGAAGGCCAGCCGTTGCGCGAAATACTGGCAGCGGCAGCCAAAGCAGCACCACAAACGGGCTATACCTGCGCTGACCTAGCACGCGAATGGGGACTGCATAAAGATACGCTGGGGCATTGGTGCCGAAAGTGGGGGATACGGTTTCCCGCTGGTGCCAGCGCTAGGCAAAAGGAGGCCGCAAAGGCCACGATTGATAGGGTTAATCTGAGGAAGAGAAAATGATCACCGTAAAAATCACAAAAACGCAGCGCATTGACGACCGTTCGGTTACTGACACCACCGAGCTAAAAGGCGACGCGGGCGAGGTGCTGGCATTGCTTGATGAGCTGGGGCACACAATGCCGCTGGAAGATGATGAAAAAAACGATACTGTTCACTGAGGGGTCAATATGAGCTTAATCACCTACACTGAGCTATGCGCGCTAGTACATCAAGGCGTTATCGAGAATGTAAAGCCCGAACAGATTAATGGCGCTTCGATAGACTTGACGCTAGCCGATGGCTATTTGTTTGAAGATAGTCCGTATGGCCGCAAGGAGTACGTTATTTTGGGCAACAAAGAAACGCCCAAAATGACTAAATCAAGCGGCGACCTTGTGTTAAAACCCGGCGCATTCGCCCTAGCCTCTACTGAGCAAATCTTTAACCTGCCGAATGATATAGCGTGCATCTACGTGCTAAAGAGCAGCATGGCGCGTGCGGGACTGAACCACTTGAACGCCGGGTACTGTGATCCAGCATGGCACGGCAGCGCGCTAACGATGGAATACCACAACACGCTACGGCACCACACGCTAGTTATGCGCCCCGGCGACAAGTGCGGGCAGATGTATTTCTTCCGGGGTGAAATGGTGCCAGAACTGGCGAGCTATGCAGTTCGGGGCCAGTACAACGGTGATGGTGGTGTTCAGGCTAGCAAGGGGGTTCGATAGCCAAAACCTAACGCATCACCGAATCGTATAGAGAATTACAATTATAAATTCAGCCTAAAAACCTCTAATATCATCTCATACATAAAGCGAAGCATTAAGGAGAAAGGCAATGAACAACGCTAAACGAGTTGATGATTGGCACGAAGAGGGCGACGTTTCCGGCAAGTTCGTAAAGCGCGGTGGCAAGGTTATTTATACGGATATAGGTGGATGCACGGGCAACGGAAAAGTTCGTGCCATTGGTTATCGCGCAGATGATATTTTAGAGACGCGCCGCACTTATTACATCAATTGGAGCGACAAGCTAGTGAAGGTTGCATAACACTAACACCAACACGCCCCGCAAACGCGGGGCCATAGGAGCAACACCATGTACCAAAACATCAAACACGGCAACGCCACGGTGCTAGGCACCGAAGAAGGCTGGGTTATCCCCGGAGGTCGCGTTGTCCGCGACAAAACACGCGCCCGCATGTATGCGCGCCGGATGGCGCGGTTGATGAATGAGATGGAGGGGAAGAAATGAGCGAAACGAGGTGGACAGCTGGGCCGTGGTCATGCGTTAGAAAGCATCCGCACGTATGGGCGATTGATGCTCCAGGTGGTGATATAGACCTTGGCCACGTTAAATGGCATTCGCTAGCAGATGTTTATGGGTGCGATGACATGGAGGAGGTAGGATCAGAAAAGGCAAGAGCCAACGCCCACCTCATCGCCGCCACGCCTGAGCTTTATGATGCGCTGGAGATGATGTTGCAGATGGTTGAGTTTGGCGGCTTCGGAAAAGACGCTGCTATGGATACTGCCCGCGCCGCCCTAGCCAAAGCCCGAGGAGAACACCCATGAACCTATACACAGCACCCGACCACATGCTAGACGACATCGACGCAGACGCCCGCGATGCCCGCGAACTCGAACAAGAGGCGGCCCGCGCAGCCGCATGGGACGACATGCTAAGCGATGATGGCGATATTAGCGAAGTGCTGGAATTGCTGACTGAGCATCCTATGGAAGTGCTGAACCTGCTGCGCGACTACCACCACGGCAACGATCTGCGCACAGCGGCATATGAACTGGCAGCGCGGTTGCATGAATTGGCGGATGGTGTTGTTGAGGAGCGTGTCGCATGAACAGTTTAAACCCGCTACAGAGTATCACCAACGCCATCATGGCCCATGTGCCAGATACGCTGCTCGGGCAGGGGCTAGCGATTGGGGCAGGGCTGTTAATTTGCATCGGTGCCGTGCTGTTTCTAGCGGCGTTGGGCGTTTGGATTGCTGAGAAGATGGGGTATACGTTATGAGCAAAAATGAGCCAGTTAAGAGTCGAAATGAGCCGCATGGCATCACATGCGTAAAGCATCGCGTTGGGCGCCAATTCAACCAACCCAACAGCAGCCTAACGAACTCGCAAGCGCGTGAATTTTCGGAGGAGTTCAAAACCTGCAGTGACGGCCAGCCTTGCGGCCAAGATGATTACTGCGACGACTGCCCAAACGCGCCGCACGCCCAAGATGCGCGGCTGCTGGGTGAGCAGCTAGCCCGAGATATGCACAACGCGATTACCGCTAACAGCATACTCAACGCCGCCGCACAGCACATGCAAGACCGCGCTAGCACCTACGACAAGCCGCAAGGCGAGCGCAGTATGGCGGCTACTGTTGATGCCTTCAGTGCCACCACTGGCATCGAGCTAACCGAGGAGCAAGGCTGGCATTTTATGGCATTGTTGAAATTAGTCCGTAGCCAGCAGGGCGATTTGCGGTTAGACTCTTATGAAGATGGCGCGGCCTATTTTGCCCTAGCGGGTGAAGCGGCAGCAAAACACCGATAAAGCGCCAGCCCTGGGGCGCTAGTTAATGCCAGGGCTTACCCAAGCGCGGATCTAGAGGGGCAGAATATCATCCGCAGTAGTCACGCACCGACCTCCTCCGTTTCGACGGCACTGCCTATGCAGTAGGTGTGGGAAACCACCGTTTGCCCTCACGATACGAGGGCTTTTTTACACCCAAAAAAAGGAGCACAACATGCGACTAAGCAAATACGAACAGCAGCTATTTGAGGAAAAGCGCAAGCAGGCTATGGCGTTGCGCGCTGTGGCAGGCGCAAAGTCAATCAAACGTCAGATACGCGAATATCCTTGCCGCGTGGTCAATGTCGCGACTGCCGAGCAGCGCATTCGATATAAAAATATGTCGTTACATGATGCGTGTGTTTTGCCAATTGGCACCTTTAAGCAGGGATGGTGACTAATATGAACCAGCACGCACCTATTGACGAAACCGACCTCGCATTTATTCGTGAGGTTTACCCAGAATGGACAATAGATCGCATTGCCGAAACGCTTGAGCATCACCAAGCCACTATATCAAAGGCGGTCACGCTATTAGGCATCAAGCCAGCCGATTACCGCATGCAGACTCCTAAACACGACTGGCCTAGCATTTGGTACGCCTACTGCGCTTGCGGGTCATACGTTGCAGCCTCAGAAGCGCTAGGCATATCAAGGCAGGTGGTCGCGTATGCCGTGCAGAAAATGATCATTGCGGGCAATGCGCGGCGCTTAATTAGCTGGAATAGATACGCGGCGAAAAACGACAGGGATAGCTATACAGCCGAAGAGCTGAACGTTACGATCTGAACGCACATAGCTACGCATCGTCATAGCCACCTTGCCGGGTTGCTTTTTATTTGCGCCGCGTCAAGATATTATCCAGTAGTCCGCCACCAGTCGCAATGCGCGTCACCTTTTCGGCACTACGGCCAATTACGTATCCGCCTATACCTATCTGCACTAAGTCCAAGACGCTCAAAACAACTTCATCGCTAACTGAGTCATCAGTAAACCCCAGCCAGTGGGCACCAATTAGCGCCACAAAAAATAACATTGTCAAGGGACGCCACGAACGCTGAAGCCACGATTCTCCATTAGCCTCAGCCGTCACCACGCTGCCGCGCTGTTGTATAAGCGCCTGCGTCAGCGATGCTTCGACTTCACGCAACTTAATAGCCGCTTGCGGGTCTGCATGCATCGCAGCCTGAACCGCCTGTGGGTTATCGTCCACGCCCAATGCGCGAGCGATGAGAGTCCCAGCACCAGCGCCAGCCGGGCCAGCAAGCACGCCGCCCAAAGCAGGCGCAGCTTTCGCCACCGTTTCTGCCACATCTCGCCAGTTCATCCTAACACCTCGATGCAGCGCTCATAGCGCCGCTGTCTGTCATCTAATCCATTCGTGCCGCCGTTAATGCGCCGCGTAGCGGTCACAATGTCAGCGCCAACGGGAACGTTGGTCACGTAAAACCAACAGGCTGCCAGCGCGCCCACACCCGGCTCCAGTAGCGAATCGGGATGCAGCACTGGCTCTCTGCTGTTAATCGCGTCGGCAAAGCGTGTGTAATTGTAACGCCCGGTTAGCTGGATGGGGCCACGGCCACGGAATAGCCACCCATCGCCGTCTTTATCGTTGCCCATGCGCCCGCCGTACACGTTATTAGCCAGCGCCTCGGGATTGCGCGCGTACTGCGATGCGATGCGGTCGTTGGGGAAACGTGACGGCCACACCTGCATCAACCGCCTTGCGCTGTAAGATAGGTTTTCTTCTAGCGTATTGAGGTCTTGGCTTTCGTGCCCAACCTGGGCAAGCAACATTGCACGGTCATCTCGGCGCACGTCGAAAAACTCAATGGCGTCATCGAATGCCACTGCCCACTGAGTAGGGTTAGGGCATCCAGGCATGCACGCGGCTAGTTGCTCGGGGGTGATATGGCGGTAGGTTTCTGCGTTTTCGTAGATGCTCACCGTTGCACCTCCATCAGTTCATCAAACTTGCTTAGCAGCTCTCCATATTGGCGATTGCGGCTAGCATTGCTTGACGCGAGAGAATCGCGGATCTCCTGCTTTAGTTCGCGCATCTCTAATTCAACAGGGGCCACACGCTGATTAATGCGGTTATCCACCCAAGACTGAATCCCAACCACAGTTGCGACCAGCGACAGTATCCCGATGACGAACGCAACGAGCGTCCCAGCATCGATATTGGTTTCTTTCCAGTTGGGCATGTCATAGCGTTCCGGTTCTCAGTATTTAACTTGACAGTATAGCAAAAAAGCGCCACGGGGGCGCTTGGTGTCTTACAGGGTGCTAGCGGTTTTGAACAGGTCATCAATCCCTGTGGCGTCTAGCCCTAGCGCGCTGCCTAACTGGTTAATCCATTCGCTTGAGCGCTCAATGCTGGTGGCGTATTCCCACTCGATTTGCGCCTGCTCTTTAGCGGGGGATTCGAGTGAGGCAATAGCGGTGTCTACTTGCGATAGCAACCCTGCTTGCAGTAGTGCTAGGCGCGCTTGGCGTGGGGTGATTGATGTTGGGATAGGCTCGGGCGGCGGGGGCGAGGTTGTGAACTTGCCCGTTTCTGCATCGTAGCTATCGCCAATTTTTGCCGTGTCGCTGACGATCCAGCCCTGCGATTGTGCAAAGTCTTCGTCGGCAACCTTGGCAATGTTCGCTACGATGCCGTCTTTGATGATTGCTGCTCTCATATTGATCTCCCTTACCATTGCCAAACACGGACTACGCCGTCTGCGCCAGCGCCGCTTTTAATAAATGGAGACGTGCCGTTTGATCCTGCGCCGCCGCCACCACCACCCGGAAAACTCCCATCTGTTGCCACAGCATCACCGCTACCACTATAAGCGCCATCTCCACCATTCCCACCG
>Ga0208063_1000496_pt1 | contig 12475 bp, 10 predicted proteins | sample DeeseametaMP0203_FD_184219 | JGI IMG/M metagenome (GOLD analysis project Ga0208063, IMG submission 184219) | Marine microbial communities from the Deep Atlantic Ocean - MP0203 (SPAdes) | ecosystem: Environmental > Aquatic > Marine > Oceanic | place: South of Cape Verde, Atlantic Ocean... | reverse complement strand
GTGCCGCGCTGATAACTGGGCAAGAACCTGTCCACCAGGTCTTTGGACGGGACCTGCACGATCGCCTGCGAGTGAGTCAGGAATGAGCCATCGCAGCTCAGAGCAAATGGCAACAGGACCCGAGGGTCCTCGGCCACTTTCCAGGCGATCAACGCCATGTCCAGCGCCTCTTGAGCAGTGGCAACCCAGTAGAGGTGCCAGCCCAGGTCTCGGACCGCCATGGCGTCGTTGTGCTCAACCCCGAAGGCGCCTGGGTCGTCCAGCGCGCGGTTGCCGACCATGGCCACCACGGGCATCCGAAGCCCGGCGGTGACGGTGATGGCTTCAAAGGCGTAGAACCAGCCCACGCCGCTGGAGCCGGTGAAAGTACGAGCGCCCACCGCGGAGGCGTGCTTCACGATCTCAAACTGAGAGTGCTCACTTTCGGCAATGATGAAATCGAAGTCGAAAGCGCCGTCAGCCTTGAGACGCGCCACGTATTGCATCACCGTGTCATAAGGCCGGATGGGGTATGCGGTGATCACGTCGACGTCGGCGAGGGCGCAGGCGATGCCGATGGCTTCACTGCCGCTGATCAGTTCCTCGGTGGACTCTTGAAAGAGCGCTGCCTGTGCGGTGGCCATTAGGCTTCCTCCATCTCGTTGATCTCGTCGGCGTATCCGCCGACGTGGTGGAAACCGTGGGTCCTGGTCTCTGATTTTTGATTCTCAACCAGTACCGTCATCCACTTGTTGTAACCGTCTTTGTCTTTTTGCCAGGCTTCCCATTGGCTGTCGTTGTCGTTGAATTCGGACTCGCCGACCATGGTCACACAGTCGGGTACCGGACAGACGGCTTCGCAGACGCCGCAGCCGCAACACGATTCCATGTTGGCGTCATACAGGCCGTCTGGGGTAACGTCGAAACAGGTGTCGGGACATTGCAGCCAGCAGAGGGTGCACTTGATACAGGTCTCGAAGTTGATCACCGGCCGCATGGACCGGGTGCTCCACTTCTTGAAGACCTTGCTGCGGCCGGGGACGTAACCCTCGTCGCCGCCTCCGTAGCCGGTACCCGCGGGAAGGGCGCGGATCACCAGCCCCTCTTCCATGGTCTTCCAGCCCGGCATGTCGAAGCTGAAAGGGGTCTCCGAGTTGCCCTCACCTGGTTCCACTGGCCGAGTGACAGACCGGTCGAACGCCTTTTGGGCCGAGGCGACCTTGGTGTCGCTGCCGGTTTGGTCTTGGATAGTTTCCAACATGGCCTTTAGGCTGACCAGATCGGGGCAAACCTTACACAGCGTGCCCAGTATCCGCATGTCGGTATGGTCGTCTTTGTAGACCCAGAGACCGGAGAAACTCACGGTGCTGGGGATGATGGCCAGGTCGTATGGCGTTTCCTTCTGGTGAATGTCCTCCAGCAAGGAATCAGCACTCTGACGTGAGGTCACGATGAGGGTGCCGCCTGCCTTGGTCAACTCGTTGATCGGTTGCAGACCGTACCAGGCCCAGGACTCGATGCCCTTGCACATCGCATCGTCGACGTTGATCGTGACGTCGACGTTTTTGGCTTCGTAAACGGCCAAACTCTCTTCGAGTTCCAGCGCCGTGTCGCAAACGATCGCGAATTGCTTGGCTGGGATGCCGTTCCTTTCGGGAGAGTCGCTGTAGCGGCCAAAGGCTGTGCCGATCTTGCCGTCTTTCCGGGCGGCGAAAACTATGTTTCGGACGATGTTCCGGGCCAGAGTCCGCTGGAATATGCCCCGGTACACCACTTCCACAGCTAGAGTAGCCATAGGTATCCTCCTCAGCTTTGGGTTATCAGGTTATCGCTATTCGGTTGTTGCCCCGGCGGGGTAGACCGCAGACGGCTCCACCGCCGTTAGATGATGTTCCATGGCCGACCGCGCACCCAGATGGTCTCGCGCCTGGACCATTTCCAGTATCTGACGATGCGAGTCCAAAGACCGCTGGGGCCGGCCCGGTTGTTGCAATGATTGGTCCCGAGATTGGCGCAACACGTCTTCAACAGCGCTCACAACTTTGACCAGCGCTGTGTTATGCGTGGCCGTGGCCAACGCGAAGTGGAATTCGGTGTCGGCGTCAACTCCGGTCTCGCCCTCCATGATCTGCCGCTGCTGTTCAACCAAGATCGCCGAAAGCCGGTCCACGTCTTCAGGTGTGGCCCGCTTTGCCGCCAATGCCGCCAGTTGGGGTTCGAGCAGGTGGCGGACCTCAAAGATGTCATGGAGCTGGGCATCGCTCGTCCCGAATGACGAGGTCATCAGCGTCGTTACGGCGTCCAGACTCTGGGTGTTGATGAAGGTACCCGAACCGGGCTTGCTCACGGCCAGCCCCTGGAGTTCCAAGGTCCTGATGGCCTCTCTGACAGAGCTCCGGCTTACCTTTAATTGCTCAGCCAGCACCCGCTCCGCCGGTAATTTGGACCCATGCTCCAGAGACCCTTGTTTGATCAAGGCGTGGAACCGCTCCACGATAGCCTCGTGGAGCCGCTGGCCCTGTAGGTTCGGCAATTCCGACTGCATTGTCAAGGAGAGAATCCCGCTGGTTATAAAGTGGTCTGACCAATTATCCGTTTGGCGAAATTATACACCCAGCCTAGGCGTTGTCAAGGCTTGAAAATTCAGCAGGAGCGGCCTGATTTTGAGTGCCGGCAGGTTTACAATAACTGTTGAACTGACGCGCCACTTTGTATGACCCAAGGCGTGGCCTGGGAGTATAATCGCCGCGTAACAACCGGCCCCGGATACGGGGTCATTTCGAGGTACGCTCAATTTGCAGGACGTGATAGTGGTGGGCGCCGGCCCCGCCGGCAATAACGCCGCCCTCTCCTTGGCATCCCAGGGTTACGACGTTACCGTGATCGACTCCAGAGAAATCATCGGCGACAAACTCTGCACCGGATTGGTCGGAGAGGAATGTTTTCGCCGTTACCCCATAGACTCCAGTCTGGTCTACCGCGAGATCAGCGCCGCCAATGTGATTTCTCCATCCAACCAGGTTGTGAGGTTTGAGACCCCCAACCCGGTGGCGAGAGTAGTCAACCGCGTGGCTTACGTAGCGTCATTCGCCGACCGGGCCAGGGAGGCAGGCGCCGAGTATCTGCTGGGCCATCGAGTGGTCCGCCTAGAGCAACACAAAGACCGGGTGTCGGTGGTAACTGACAACGGCACGACTGATGCCAGAGCATTGGTTTTGGCTGCCGGGTTCGGCTCCCAATTGAACCGCCAATTGGGCCTGGGGGAACCTTCCGATTATGTGGTGGGGGTCCAGGCACTGGTGCAGACCGAAGGTGTCGACGAGGTTGAAGTGTATCTGGGCCGGGACGTTGCCCCCGGATTCTTCGCCTGGCTGGTGCCGACTCAGCCCGGATATGCCCTGGCTGGTTTGCTGGTGCGCAAGAACGCGCCGGAACGGTTCGCCAGATTCGTCTCCGCTAGGCAGGTGGAAGGGAAGATCACGGAACTGGTGGACAAACCCGTTTGCTGGGGCATCCCGCTGCGGCCCCTGCGCAAGACCTACGCCGACCGTGTAGTGGTGGTGGGTGATGCGGCCGGACAGGTGAAGCCGACAACCGGAGGCGGAATCTTCTACTCCCTCATGGCCAGTGACGTTGCCTCCAACACCCTGCAGCAGGCCCTGCGCGACGATAAACTATCAGCCCACCGTTTAGCTACCTATCAGAAAGGGTGGAAGAACCTTTTATCCAATGAATTGGAAGTAGGGTACTCCGCCCGACGGGTGTTTGAATTCTTAGGCGACAATCACATCAGCGCTCTGATCTGCCAGGCTGGCAAGAACGGCTTTGTCTCGGAATTGGCTGCCTCTCCCGATGTGTCGTTTGATTGGCATAGCTCGATGATTGGGAAGATCATGGGGCACCCGACCCTGGGCGGCGTTCTACGATTGGTGAACCCACTGCTGGCGCGAGTGGCAAAACCGCCCGGGCCGGCTGAGATCTTTACCCCCGAGCCAGCGGAGGCATCGTCAACCGAAGCCTCCATAGCTAAAACGGGCACCCCGGTCTAATCTGGACGATCACAACTCCAAACGATCAAAGGTCCTCGAACCTCGACGGTGGATCTTATGACCCAGCGGCTCCGATTGGTCCGTCTCACCCTGGTGTTTATATCCTTGAGCATGCTGATCACCGGCATGCTGGGGCCGGTGCTGGCCCGCGCCCAAGGGCCGAATTCCCCCCATGTCCTGGTCATGACCGTCGATGGAATCATCAACTCCGTGAAAGAGGGGTTCATCTCCCGGGCCATCGACCAAGCTGAGGAAGACGGCGCTGAACTCCTCATCATTCAATTGGACACGCCTGGGGGACTGCTCAGTTCAACCAGGGAAATCGTTGAACTGCTACTGGAGTCGCCGGTCCCGGTGGCGGTCTACGTATCGCCCAAGGGCGCCAGGGCCGGCTCGGCAGGCACTTTCATCACGGCGGCTGGTAACTTCGCGGTGATGGCCCCTGGGACCAACATCGGCGCTGCCACCCCTATATCCGCCACCGGTGAGGACCTAGAAGACACTCTCGCCAGCAAGGTGGAGAACGACGCCGCGGCATTGATCAGGAGCATCGCCCAGACGCGGGGCCGTAACGAAGACAAGCTGGAAGAGACCGTCCGGTCCGCGGCTTCTTATTCAGCCCAGGAAGCTTTGGCCGACAACGTAGTGGACCTGATAGCCGAAGACCTGGATGACCTATTGGCAAAGCTGGATGGGCTCACCGCGGATACATCCCTGGGAATGGTTGTGCTTGAGACCGAAGGTTTGGAGATCCGTACCATCGAGAAGAATATCCTAGAGCACTTCTTGGAGTTCATCTCCGACCCGAATGTGTCGTTCATATTGCTGACGGTTGGCGGACTGGGAATCGTGGTCGAGATGTTCAACCCCGGACTGGTCGCGCCGGGAGTCGTGGGGGTGATCTGCCTGCTGCTGGCCTTCTTGGCCCTGGGCAACCTGCCGGTCAATTGGGCCGGGGCGGTGTTTATAGTCCTGGCCTCGGTTTTGATAATGCTGGAAGTGGTGGTGGCGGGGTTTGGGATATTGGGCGTGGGCGCTATCGTCAGTCTGATGGTTGGCGGCCTGTTGCTGTTCACCCAATTCGGCGACTCATCGCCAACGCTGCCATCGATCAACGTGAACCGGTGGCTATTGTCGGGCACCGGCGGCGTCGTTGGCCTGGCCCTGGTGTATGTCGTTGGGCTGGCCTATCAGTCTCGCAAAGAAGGACCACCGGAGAAGGCGTCGGTCCTGACCGGCATGCTTGGCAGGGTGACCGGCGAACTGGCGCCCAAGGGGATCGTCATGGTGGGAAATGAAACCTGGACAGCGGTAAGTGAAGATGATACTGTGATTCGAATCGGTGAACCGGTTGAGGTCAGGAGTGTAGAGGGCCTTATTTTGACGGTTTTTCGACGGATTGATCCAGAAACGCAAGAAAACTCGTAATACATCCAGGCAACTCGCAAATTAATCCAACGCCTGGCACATAGGGAGGAAGCCATGGCAGCTGGAATTGTACTGGTACAGCAATACCAACGGATGATCGTGCAAAAGTTTGGTACATACGTCGGCACCCGGCGGTCTGGGTTGCATTTCCTTGTTCCGTTTGTCTACCACGGGACCAAGGTTGACCTGAGGGAGCGGGTGACACGGGTGCCAACCCAGAAGTACATCACCGCCGACAACGTGGTGGTGGACATGGACTTCGTCATCTACTACCGGATAATGGAGGAATACGCCGAGCGCGCGGTCCTGGAGATCCAGAATTTCGAGTTGGCCGTGGTGAACCTGGCCTTCGCCACCTTGAGAGCGGTGATCGGCTCCACAACGCTGTCCGAGGCCCTGGCGGAAAGGGAGCGCATCCGGGACGCCCTCCAGGTGCGGATGGACGAGGTCACCGAGCGGTGGGGGGTTAAGATCTCCCAGGTGGAGATCAACGAGATCGACCCGCCTCCCGGCGTGAAAGCGGCCATGGAACGGGAGAAATCGGCGGAAGCGATCAAAACAGCCGACATCACCGAGTCCGAGGGCGCCAGGCAATCTCAGATCAATATCGCCGAAGGCGAGAAACGTGCGGCCATCCTGACGGCCGAAGGCGCGCGCCAGGCGGAGATTCTCATGGCGGAAGGTGAACAGCAGGCTGCCGTACTCAGGGCCCAGGGATTCAGCGAAGCCCTGGAACGCATCAACGCTGTTGCCAGCAACGCCGACGGCCGGACCATGAGCCTCCAATATTTTGAGACACTGAAATCCCTGGGCGAGAGCCCGTCAACCAAATGGATCTTCCCGATGGAGTTCACATCCATGCTGGGCAATTTCCTGGGCATGGGCGGCAACCAGGGCAACGAAGACAGCAACTCCAAATAGCGCCAAGTCCAATAATCAGCCAAGGATCGTATACAACGAAAGCCCGCCCTTCCATCTTCGGAAGGGCGGGCTTCTTCGTAAGAACCTATGGCGCTATTTCGGCTGAATCAGTCCATAATTCCCGTCCCCGCGGAGATATATGACGCTGAGCTTGTCCGATTCGGAATCCAAGAACATGTAGAAATCGTGGCCCAGAAACTGCATCTGGGCCGCCGCCTGCTCGACGCTCGTCAGCTCCATATCGAACTCTTTTAGCCGGACCACCTGACCACCGGCGAAAACTTCAGTAGACCCTGTTGCGCCGTTGTTGGCAATCTCCTCGGGGGCTTCGTCCCCAACGCCGCCGCGGCCTGCGAGACGGCTTCGCTCGCTGCGGTAGGCATGGCTCTTGACCGTTCGATCTGCCGGTCAAGGGTCTTGGCCACCGAGTTCACTGCTGATTTTGTGGTGGCGGCCCGCTGCTGGGCTCGCAACAACGTCCGGCCCACGTGCAAAGTTACCTGAGCCACTATCCGGTCGTTGTGCGACCGGGTTGCTTCGAAAGCCAACTCCACAGTCACATTTGTGATACCCGGTAGATGGCGGTCGATGAGATCAAGTTTGCTTTCGACGTGCTCCCGGACCGTATCGTCAATCTCCAGATTCCGTCCGTATATATGCAGTTCCAAATCTCAAACCTCCTGCGTCGGGTCTGCCGATTCCGATCGAAACCCGCTATTGATTCCCACGATTAACCAAAAATAGTTGGGCCGCTCGGTGATAACAAGCGTCATTGTTCCCAAACGATATGGCCATGCGGCTCAGCCATTCGCTGCCAGGTCAGCGGGGGCCTCCGTTGATCGAAAAAATAGAGGCCTAAGCCCAGGTCGGTTGATCCGGGCTTGGGCCTCTTAGTAGGCCTTGTTCGGGGTCCGGCGCCCCGGATCAGTTCGGCAGCTTGGGCAGGACGAGAATGCCCTCCTCAGGGTCGCCCAATACGTCGGTCTTAGATTGAGCGTGAAGCTGTCCGGTGTAGGCGTTGATTATCGCATCGCAAGTATTCCGGTCCAGGTCGTCGGCGTGCCGTTCCATCCCAGAAACCAGCGGTGTGAGATGGCCGATCATGTAACTGACGCTGATGGCGCTGTTCTTTGGCGGCACCTTGTCGCCGAAGAGCAACATCTTGGTGGCGTGAGGGTATACCTCGATCACGTTGTGTCCCGATTCCCGGAGGATCTTGCTCAGGTGTATCCCGCGGTAGATCAGGTCCCTGATGATGGAACCTTTGTTGGTGTAGAAGCAACTGATCCCCATCTTGGCCAGTTCGAGCTCAAGCAGACGGCCCTTCCTGTCAGACACCGAGAACTTACAATCGCAGGCCTGGTCCAAGCAACAAAAACCGGATGGCAGGTTCAGAGGGGCGCCGATGGCCACCAGGTCTGGCTGGAGGGCGTCCACCAACTTAGTCAGTTCGCTATCTTCGTAGAAACTGCTAAGCTCGGTCAGATGGGACTGGGTATCTAAGATTGCGATGGAAGATGGCTTCTTTGCGGACGCCCTTAAATCAACACCTAGAACTGACATTACGAATCTCCACGTCCGTGAATCGGATAGTTCAGTGCTCCCCGGCCCCGCTGTAGGGGCAAGTTTACGCAGGGAAGATCCAGTGGAGTTGCCCGGCCGCACCGGCGTATCTATCCAGGCCCGCTAACGGGAGTTACGCCTTTGGTGTATCAGGCCAGTCTGCCGAAAAAAGAGATGATTCCAGGTACTCCAAGGCTGCGGAGTACGGATCAGCCTTTTTCGCCGATACCTGCTCCAAAATAGCAATAAGGTCTGGGTCGTTTACCACTCTGTTACGAAGACGCTGCGCCAACACCTCTTCCACTGCCTCTAAGAACTCCGCCCTGCGCTGTCTTCCGCGGCGGACCTCAAGGTCGCCGCTGGTGGTCTGGTACTGTCGGTGGTCCTGGATCTTACCCCAAAGATCCTCGATGCCCTGCCCGGTATGAGCTGTTGTCAGCAACACCGGCGGGCTCCACTCGGGACTGGCTGCGGCCAAGTGGAGCATCCCAGTGATGGCCCCGGCCATCCGGTCTGCCCCTTCCCGGTCCGCTTTGTTCACCAGGAAAATGTCGGCTATTTCCATCACCCCGGCTTTCAGCGTCTGGATAGCGTCGCCCGACTCGGGATTCATCGCTACCAGGACGGTGTCCGCCACGCTGATGATGCCTAGCTCGGTCTGCCCAACGCCCACGGTCTCGACCAATATCAGGTCAGTACCGGCGGCATCGAGGGCCCGAACCATGCTTTTGACGATTCGGGGCAGGCCACCCGCTTGGCCTCTGGTGGCTACGCTGCGGATATATACCCCGGAATCCAGGTAGTGGCGTTGCATTCGGATGCGGTCGCCCAGTATGGCGCCGCCACTAAATGGGCTGGTGGGATCGACAGCTATGATGCCTACTGTTGAGCCTGTCTCCCGCACCAACTGAGTCAGGTGGTCAACAATTGTGCTCTTTCCTGCGCCGGGAGGACCGGTGATCCCCACCGTGTAAGCCCTTCCGGTATGCCCGTCCACCACCTTCATTGCTTCGGCGGCTGCCGGGTCTCCCCTTTCCAACAGGGTAATCAACCTTGATAGCGCCCTTTGTTCGCCAGCCAATAGTCTTTCGGCAATCTCGGACATTGGTTAGGCGCTCCGCGGGGCGGCGCCAGGGGGCAAAAAATTCACTGTCGGACCTGCTCGGAATCTAGCACCGGCTAGGCACACCGTCAAGACTGAGTATTGGATAATCGATGATGAGGAATATCGCATGTCAGGGATGGAATCACAGTCCTTGATCACGGTCCTTTTTGGCCAAAGAACCGGGGTCGCCATACTGAATCCGTGAACGATTACGGGCTTCCGTTATGTAAAGTTCCGCGGTATCGATTAAATCGGATTGTCCGGCCCGGCGTCACGGTCGATAAAATCAAGAAGTTTCCCCAGCGAGTTTGGTTATCGAACGACAGAGTCAAGGAAAAGGCGGGGCATAATATACCGAGTTGGCGCTGAGATCCGGAGGAGCAGGCAGTTCTGGACAGGTCCAACCCAGCTTAATGGTGGAACTGCTGATGGCTTTCGAACCCCACGGCGTCGGCGGCCAGCAGCAGGTCAGGGCGGTTGCCCCACCGCTTTAGGAAGCGTCCGAAGTTCTTCCTGCTGAGTTCGTCGCGTTGGGTGTCGTCCAGCTCCGTCCACTGGCGGTGCTCGTGGCGGACCAGGGGCAGGCTGGAGTCGGCGACCACTCGTAACCCCTTGTCCTTGAACTGGAAGCAATAATCGATGTCCAGGTTCCGGTAGAAACGGAAGCACTCGCGCATCAGGCCAACGTTGTTGACCTCTTCCCGGCGGAAAGCCATGCAATACGCCTGCATGGCGTCGGCGTCTCCGCTGTCCACTTCTTCGTGGAAATGCTGCATGTCGGGAGTGCTGAGTCCCCAGGGACCGAAGATGCCAACTGTCGGATCGCTCAGTTGCTCGGCGATGGTGTCCAGGATATTTCCGGTGATCTCCGCCGAACCGTCCAATACCACGATGTTACGGCCTCGGCTCTGCTTCAGACCGATGTTCTTGCTGGCGGCGTCGCCGATGACGTGGTCGCAGTGGACCACCCGGAGCTCTGGATGCTCAGCCAGCATCTCTTCCAGCAATTCCCCGGTGCCGTCCGTGGAGCCGTTGTCGATGACGATGGCTTCCACCGAGTGGCTGCCGGTGTGATTCAGCATTCCCTCGATACAGCGCTTGACGTCGCTGGGATATCCGTAGGCGTTCAATACAAAGGTGAAGTCAAGCTCAGCGGGCTGGTCGAGATATGACTCGATTTCTCTGGATGAAGAAACAGAGGCCCACTTCTCCTGCCGAAGTTCTAGTGGAGTCTTCGGCCGCGCCCGCGTCCCGGCGGCCGTGTCCAGCACGATGTAGCCGTCCGAGGCTAATTGGCCCCGCATCTCATCGGCGGCGGCATAGTCGGATTGCTCCCGGTGTCCACCCCGGACCTCTAGAGTCTTGGTGATTCCGCTGGCTACCGCGTTTTCGGCTGCGGACTTATCCAGGTCCAGTCCGAATATCTCGTCGAATTCCAGCAGCAGGTCCATCTTGGCGCGGCCCGGCAGTTCTGACCGGACCATCTCCCAAGTCAGAGCCAACGCGCGCGGCAGGTCCAAGTCCGATTCGACGGCATCCCAGAACCTTTGCCGGTATTCATGGGTCTGCGCCGTGTGTCCATTGGTTTCCGGCTCCTGACTCCATAGCCAGATCCTCTCCCGCAAGCCGGTGAGGGCCTTCTCCGCGGCCTTCAGAGATGTGAACGTGAAGTTCATGCGGTGGCGGTAAAGGATCGTCATGCAGAGGTACCGGAAGGAAAGGGGCGAGAACCCCCGTTCGATCAGCTCTTCGATGAGGAAGACGTTGCCGGCGGATTTGGCCATCTTGGCGCCGTCGGCCAGTAGATGCTGGGCGTGGATCCAGTAATTAACGTGTCGGTGGCCGAAGGCGGCCTCGCTCTGGGCGATCTCGTCTTCGTGGTGCGGAAAGACGTTATCGACACCGCCGGTATGGATGTCGAAACTCTCCCCAAGATACTTGGAGGCCATGGCGGAACATTCAATGTGCCAGCCAGGGAAGCCGGCCCCCCAGGGGCTGTCCCATTTCACGTCCCGGCCCGGCTCGGCGGCCTTCCAGAGGGTGAAATCCCTGGGGTCGCGCTTCAGCGGGTCAACCTCGGAACGGACGCCTTCCAACAGGTCGCCGCCGACATTGTTGGAGAGCTTGCCGTAGCCTTCAAAAGAGGGAACATCAAAATACAGGTTGCCGCCCTTCTCGTAGGCATGCCCGTTGGCAACCAAGGCTTCATTGATCGCGATCATCTCTGGGATATGGTGGCTAGCCCAGGGAAATACGGTCGCTTCCATGATGTTTAGGCGGGCTTCGTCGCGGAAGAAACGCCCGGCGTACACATCGGCGATCTCCTGGATCGTTTTGCCCTCGGCCAGCGCGGCATTTATCATCTTGTCGCCGCCGGTCTCGGCCAATTCCTGGCGCATGTGACCGACGTCGGTGATGTTCTTGATGTGAGTTACCTGCATACCGCTGTGTATCAAAGAACGGCGGACCCAATCGGCCATGAGGTATGTGCGTAGGTTCCCGATATGGGCGTCGCGATACACGGTGGGACCGCAGGTGTACATTTGGATGACCCCTGGCGTGGTCGGCTGAATCTTTTCAACCCGTTTTGCCAAGGTGTTGTAGATGCGGAGCAAAGGGTCCTCTTCTACCTGAGGCTACGCTTGAAAGCGTTGCGCCAGTTTAGCACGTTCCAGCGGCGGCTGCCATACGGAATCTCGGTTATCTTCCCCCCGATCATCAGATATACCAATGAAACCGGACTTCCTACGCGGAAATCTCGGCAGGTTTCACGCCTGCGAAGTCGCTTAGCTTCAGCCATCGAGGAAAGGCGTCAACGTGGGAGGTTAGGCCGTCCAATTCGATTCGGCTGTCATCCAGGCATTCCGCCAAAGACGCCATTCCCATCCAAACTTTGTGGATGGCGATGACTGGAGCGCCGGTTCCTCGACATCCAAGCCGCCCGCTACCACCCCATCCAGGAGCCCAAGCAGCACCGGCTCAGCGGCCGGATCGCGCTGGGGCTGGACCCCATAGCTATGTGATGCAAGCGGTCGAAATATGGGTTATTCGCATCAACCAATCCCCTTCCGCCGGCCATCCGTAGGGGCAGGTTTCTAACCTGCCCTGGTTTATACCCAGATTCTCTTTGAAAGGCACTGTATTTCAGGCATGCCAAGAAAGCGCTGGGTCCTAAGGTGTTGGAACTAAGGAGCGTTTTGGACCACAGTCAGGGTGGATTGAAAACCCACCCCTACGGGTTCGGTATGTACTACCGGAGAAACCTGGAACGTGGCATGGCGCGTGCCCACTCACGTGAGTTCAGGAATTTGGGGATTGTCGCGCTTAATCGTCCGTATTCCTGGCCGGGGCGAACAGATAGAGGATCGCTAGCATCAGCGCCGTGCCGCCGATGGAGGCGATGTAGAGGCCGGAACCCACCGCCATCCCG
>Ga0208063_1000484_pt1 | contig 12673 bp, 9 predicted proteins | sample DeeseametaMP0203_FD_184219 | JGI IMG/M metagenome (GOLD analysis project Ga0208063, IMG submission 184219) | Marine microbial communities from the Deep Atlantic Ocean - MP0203 (SPAdes) | ecosystem: Environmental > Aquatic > Marine > Oceanic | place: South of Cape Verde, Atlantic Ocean | collected... | reverse complement strand
CTGGAGAGGATGGAAAAATGCGTTATTTAAAAAAAATACGTCAGCGTTTGTTCCGCAATGTTCAACAAAAAGTAACTCAACTGGCACCTCAAATTCCAACATATCTTTGTATGGAAAATAGTTCAGTCTGGAAAAATACTATGCCGCATCAACCTCAAACTGCAGTAGATGTTGAAAGTCGGATTGCAGGCAGTCTGCAGCAACGATTTCCAATTGAGGTCTAATGACTACTGTAAAACTGATCGATACTATTCCTTTGTTCCCTCTGCATAAAACGATTTTATTGCCGGGTTCAGTTCTGCCTCTGCATATATTCGAGTCGCGTTACCGACAGATGGTGGAACACGTCCTGGAGCATGAAGACTTGCTGATTGGGATAATCCAGCCTGCGACCCAGGATTCTGAAAAGCTGTGTGAAATCGGCTGTGCAGGAAAAATTGAACAGTCTCAACAATTGCCAAAAGGGAATTATCTAATACAACTCCACGGAGAATCTCGCTTTAAGATTGTGGAGGAACTGGAAACAGACACTCCATACAGACAGGCAAAAGTAGAGTATTCATCATTTCCAAATGACACAGAAGATTTGAGCCTTTCCAAGGATTCTGGTCTTTTATATCAAAACTTCAAAGAATATTCTGAAAGAAATAAGCTGAAAATAGAGTGGGAAAAAATAGAAGATATTCCTGCAAACTACCTCGTTAATTTACTCAGCATGAACCTGGATTTTTCCGGAATAGAAAAACAAACACTGTTGGAGTCTCCAGACCTGGACTCCCGTTTGGATGACTTGATCTGTCTGATGGGAATGTCGAACCCCAATGAAATTTTAACCGATTTTTCACCCAACTTTCTAAATTAAATAAGAGATAAATTACATGATAACTGCAAAATTATTCAAGTATCTAATCTCACTCATCCTCATTTTTACCGCTTATTTTACTGCAATTGCACAAACTTCCAGTGCTGCTCCTGCAGGTACAGTCTTTCATCCCAACCCGGTTTTAGGCTTGGTTGATGGAAAACCGGTGACTTTTGAAGATGTGCGCAACAAAAAAGCAAATGACCTTAGTCTGCAGCTGTATCAGCATCTGAGTGTCCGGTTGATGGAATATGCTCTGGAAAAATTGGCTGCAAAACATCAGGAAATAATCTTGACTCCAGAAAGAAAAGTGACACTCAAAGAAATCATTACAGTTTATGAACAAAATGATCTGCAGGAACGAGGAACCTTGGAACAGATCCGGCCGCAGATTAAAAAGTTTCTGGAGCAGCAGATTAGGAGTCAGCATATGTTGAACCAATACTCACTGGCACTTAAGAAGGGCTGGGTTATTTCAAATTTGGAGGCCCCTTCAGATTTTCTGCTGAAAGGTAATATAAAAACCGGTTATCTCAGGGGCAACAAAAAAGCCTCGGTCATTCTGCTTGAATATTCGGATTACCAGTGTCCTTTTTGCCGTCGTGTACAGAGTACAATCCGTAAACTCCTCGAAAAATACCAGGACCGAGTGGCTTTTGGATACCGGCACTTCCCGCTTGCTTTTCACAAAGAAGCCGACGAAGCGGCAATTGCGTCGGAATGTGCCCGGGAACAGGGCAAATTTGAAGAAATTCACAGGATACTCTACTCACGTCAAAAGGCACAAGATAAGGAAGAGCTGAAAAAATATGCCAGAGAAATAAAAGTAAAATACCCAGCTAAATTCGACGAGTGCCTCGATAGCGAGAAATACCGTGGACTAGTTGATCAGGACATGAAAGATGGAGCTAATCTTGGCATTACCGGAACTCCAGGTTTTTTTGTTGGCCTCTTCAATCCAAAGTCCGGAGAAATTCAGGGTGAAGTACTTTCCGGCGCACAACCCTATGATGCTTTCCAACAGGCATTAGAAAAATACTTAAGCCAAAACTAATCATTATGAGCGAAGGAGACCTCCGCCAATCCCTGGAGAAAATAAAATCTCCACGCATCCTCGTTGTAGGAGACCTGATGCTGGACTATTATTCGTGGGGTAAAGTGGATAGAATATCTCCGGAGGCGCCAATTCCTGTAATGCAGGTGCTCCGGGAAGACCGGCGCTTAGGCGGGGCAGGTAATGTAGTGATGAATCTGACCACTTTGGGTGCAGAAGTTCTCGTTTGCGGAGTCACCGGAAAAGATGAAACCGGCGAATGCATCCGTAAACTGCTTGCGGAAAACGGTGTTGATCATTCAGGTGTAATCATTTCTGAAAATTATAAAAGCTGCCTCAAGCACCGTATGATTGCCGGACAAACCCATTTGCTCCGGATGGATATTGATCCGGATCCGGAAAAGCTTGTACCGCAAAAACAGCTAACTGATTATTTGGAACAAACAATTCCAAAAAGCCACGCAGTCATTGTTTCTGACTACGGAAAGGGTTTACTCAGTACTGAAAGTCTAAAAACAATTGCGGCTTGTGGAAAAAAACACGGAGTTCCGATTGTGGGCGATCCTCGACGTACTACAAACTACTACATTTATCAGGATTTCACCCTCATTAAACCAAACCGCAAGGAAACTGAAGCAGCAGTCGGATTTGCTCTTAAAGACCAACATGATGTCCTCAAGGCTGCAGAGCAGTTGAAAGCTGAAGTAAATGTGGAATATCTGGTTATCAGCCTTGATCGGGACGGTTTACTACTTTTCCACAATCCAGAGGATTATAACTTCCTTGAAGCAGAAACTCAGGAAGTTTTTGATGTTGTTGGAGCCGGAGACATGGTCAGCAGCATGCTCACGTTTATGCTTGCCGGACAGGCAAAGATTGAGCAGGCCGCTTATTGGGCTCAACTTGCTGCAGGCATGGAAATACAACATGTAGGTGTCGTTTCATTTACAAAAAATGAATTGCTGCAGCGTTTTGATTACGGAGAAACTTCTGCGAAAATCGTGACTCAGGAAAAACTGTACCGCAACTTGCCCCAGGAAATTCCGGTTGTTTTCACAAATGGATATTTTGACGAAATTTCTGCAGGGCACCTGAAATTCCTGCATCAACTCAATACTCTTAAAGGCTTTAATGTCGTAGCTATCAATAGTGACAGGAGCATCACCAAACAAAAAGGACACCCACCTTTGCTAAATGAAAGGGAGCGCGCCCTGTTGCTCTCCGCTATTGAAGCTGTGGACCGGGTTATTATTTTTGATGATGCGGATGCAAGCAGCTTAATCCGCAATATCCGTCCGACAATTGTTGTAAAAGGTAAACATTTCGAAAAACAACTTCTTCCGGAACAGGAGGCCATTCGTGAGTCTGGTGCCAAACTGGAGTATTTTCCGGAATATTGAGGAATCAGTCTCCCCTTTTTTAATTAATCTTCAAGGAAAAAATGAGTGTAAATATTTCCGATGTCCTGGACATCGTCGACAGCCAGAATCAATGGCGCGGCAAAGAAGCCATCAACCTGATAGCCAGCGAAAATGTTCAGTCGGATGCAGTCAAACAAATAGAGTCCAACGATTTCATGGGACGTTATGCAGAAGGACACCCAAATACTGCACAGCAAGACAACCGATATTACGAAGGTACCCGCTACATCGATCAAATTGAAAGCATGACCACTCGTGAAATCATCCAGCTGGCAAAATGTCTGCAGGCTGATGTTCGCCCGCTCAGTGGAAATGCTGCTAATACCGCTGTGGCTCTTGGTATTTTGCGTGGTGGTGATACTGTGCTTGTAAATTCTATCGAAATCGGCGGACATATCAGCCATAACCCGATTGGCGTGGTGGGAAGAAGAATTCAGGTTCGAGGAAAAGTACTCACTCCGGGACGTGAAAACTCCATCTCATTGCATTTCTGGCCTGCAACTGAAGACGGATATCATCTTGATGTACCAAAATGCGTTGACCTGGTGGAGCAAACTTCTCCGAATATGGTTATTCTTGGCAAAAGCCTGTTCCTCTTTCCGGAACCTGTAAAACAAATTGCAGAAGTCTGCCGGGCAAAAAATATTCCTCTTCTTTATGACGGTGCTCACGTTCTTGGTCTGATTCTCGGTGGTCAATTCCAAAATCCATTTGAGGAAGGCGCGCATTTCATTAACGGAAGTACACATAAAACTTTCCCTGGACCACAGCGTGGAGTAATACTAGGTAATATGGCCAGTGAACAGGAAATGAAATGGTGGACCAGTGTAGACAGGGGCGTAATGCCTGGTTCTTCCAGCAGTCACCATCTGCACACTCTGCCGGGAATGCTGATAGCAATCCGGGAAATGGCTGAGTTCGGCCGGGAATATGCTGCTCAAACAATAACTAATGCCAAAGCTTTAGCGCAGGCTCTGACTGATGAAGGGGTGAATGTGGAAGCCAAAGAATTCGGTTTTACTGAAAGTCACCAGTTGGCAATAAACGTAACCAATTTTGGAATTGCAAAAGAGCTTGCCCGCTCACTCTCTGATAAAAACAACATCATCACCAACTACAACATGCTGCCTGGCGACAAGGATGCAAAAAATCCAACCGGTTTGCGAATTGGTGTGCAGGAAATGACACGCTACGGCATGAAAGAAGATGAAATGGGTGAGCTGGCTGATTTGATGAAAGCCGGACTGCAAGGAAAAATAGTCAAAGATGAAGTTATCAAGCTGCGCAGCCGTTTTACCGACGTACACTTTGCCTGACAATCAGGTTATGAAAGAAAATTCAACCAGCACAATTTTACCAGGGTTTCAGTAAATTTGGAATGGCCATGGATTTAGCTGTCAGTTTTCAGCTGTCAGTCTGAAAATAAGGCAAAAATACTGATCTTGGATATCTTTTTCAGCTGCGTTTTCCGGGTTTTTTACTATGAGTAGATTTTTTCTTGCGCCAGATAAAATTCAAAGGAGTACCTTCAAAACCAAAATGAAAGCGGAACTGGTTGGAAACATAGCGCTCGTAAGCAAAGTTTGTTTTTTCGGGATTATTGGTCATGAAGACAAAAGTCGGCGGGGCAACACTGACCTGATTACCATAAAAAACCTTGGTCGGCCGGCCCGATTTTGATGGAGGCGGATGTTGGTTGACAATCAGCTGAAGAATTGTATTCAAATCTGAAGTTTGAATCCGCCGGACGTACTGCTCATGAACCCGCAGAATGTTTTCAAAAATTTGAGTAACGCGCTGTCCAGTCACCGCACTGACAAAAATAACCGGTGCAAAGTTGATAAAACCCAAACTATCGTAAACTTCTTCTTTGACTTCCTTTTGGGTTATGCCGTCTTTTTTGACCAGATCCCATTTGTTCATCACAATCACCAGTGATTTTCTACGCTCATTGGCATAGCCGGCAATCTTGGTAACTTGCTCTGTTACCCCTTCTTCTGCATCAATAATCAAAAGAGTTACATCCGCACGTTCTATTGATTTGAGTGCAGAAACAATACTGAATGTTTCAATCTTCCGACTGACCTTGCCGCGTCGACGAATTCCTGCAGTATCAACCAGCAAAATATCCCGGCCTTCAAAACTGCACTGACTGTCAACCGGATCACGGGTTGTTCCTGAAACCGGATCCACAATCATCCGCTCCTTCCGGAGAAGTGCATTTACAATCGACGATTTTCCTGCATTTGGTTTACCAATAACCGCAACTGCAATAGGAGCATCAGAGCGGCTTAGATCTTCATTGTAGTCTTCTTTTTCTTTTATTTTCAGTGGAATCAGCTGATCTACTTCTTCCAAAAGTCCTTCTATTCCACGGTTGTGCTCAGCAGAAATTGGATAAATATTTTCTACTCCAAGCTGATGAAACTCAAAACTTTCTTCTTCCAGACGGGGGTTATCGGCTTTGTTGACAACAACAAACAAGGGAGTTTCTGCTTTCACCAATGTCCTGTATATTTCACTGTCTGCCGGAGTCCAGCCTTCCAGTGCATTTACAACAAACAAAACACAATCTGCCTCTTCAACAGCCAGACGTGCCTGTATTGCCATTTTCTGAACCAATGAGCTTTCTGCAACTGGTTCAAATCCACCTGTATCAACTGCAATAAACTGAAAACCGTGATATTTTGAAATTCCGGAATTGCGATCACGTGTTACACCCGGATTCTTTTCTACAATGGCAGAACGTCGCCCGACAAGGCGATTGAATAATGTTGATTTTCCTACATTTGGACGCCCGACTATGGCGACAACGGAATGGGGGCTGGACATGGAATTGGTGCAATAATTTCAAACATCCAAATTCTTCACTCGAAGTGCGTTTTCCACAATGAAGTTTCGGCGTGGCTCAACTTGATCGCCCATCAGAATGGTGAAAATTCCGTCTGATTCAACAATATCTTCAACTTTCACTTTTTTAAGTGTTCTGATTGTCGGATCAAGTGTTGTCTCCCATAGCTGCTCCGGATTCATTTCACCCAATCCTTTGTAACGCTGAATGTACATGCCTTTCTTGCCAAAACTAACCATAAATTCCAACACCTGAGACCATGTCTGGATAGAGTGACTCTCACCTTCATTTTCTTCAGTCAGTACCACTCCATTTTCTCCAAGTGCCGTCTTGAGGTTCAAATGTTCCTGTAACAATTGGGAATAATCATATGCGCTAAGGTTTTCCAATAAATTCAGAGACAGCTCAATTTGTGTATCATTAACCTGGATTAGAACATTACTTCCTTGTTTTTCCGGATCAACAGTCAGTTTGTAGTCCGGATAGCTATTCTTCAAGTTGTCAATACAGTTGAGGATGTGCTCTGCACCTCCAAGATCAATCTCAATTTCATGCTTGAGCAGGAGATTGATCAAAAGAGTTAGATTGGGGTTAAAGCACAAGCGGCCATAATGGGTTCTGTAAAGCCTGATTTTAAGTGCAGTCTGAAAAAGATCTTCTCCACTGATTGTTGTTCCTTTTTCAGAAGTGAGACTTAGAGTTTCACTGGAAGCACGCACCAGCCGTTCTGTCAATTCATTTTCATTCTTGGCATAAAAACTGGAACGACCTTTTTTTGCCCTGTACAAAGGCGGCTGTGCAATATAAAGATAGCCATTTTCAATAATTTCAGGCATTTGCCGGTAGAAAAAAGTTAGTATCAAAGTCAAAATGTGGAGGCCGTCAACATCTGCATCTGTCATGATAATGATTTTATGGTAACGTATTTTTTCAAGATCAAACTCTTCTTTCCCAATACCTGTTCCCATTGCAGTGATCATGGATTTTATTTCTTCATGGGAAAGCATCTTATCAAAACGGGCCTTTTCCACATTCAATATTTTACCTTTGAGAGGCAGAATAGCCTGGTTTTTGCGGTCACGCCCCTGCTTTGCCGAGCCTCCTGCAGAATCACCCTCAACCAGAAACAATTCACTCAATGCCGGATCAGATTCCTGACAGTCAGCCAGTTTTCCTGGAAGAGTACTGAACTCAAGTACATTTTTTCTGCGGGTAATTTCTCGTGCTTTTTTTGCAGCAAGCCTGGCTCGTTGTGCATCAATGGCTTTAGCAACAATCTTTTTTGCAACAGCAGGATTCTCCTCCAGATGTGCACCAAGATATTCTGAAACCAGGGTTTCAACTTTTCCCTTAATTTCAACATTGGTCAATTTTATTTTTTTCTGCGACTCAAACTGAGGATTGGTAACACGGGTACTTATCACTGCCGCCATTCCTTCCCTGACATCTTCGCCCGTTAAATTCTCTTCTAAATCATTAGTAATTTTATTGGCACTCATGTAGCTGTTCAAAGTGCGGGTAAGAGCTCCTTTAAATCCTGTCAGATGAGTTCCGCCATCCACTGTATTTATATTATTAACAAAAGAATATATTCGCTCGGTATAACTATCGTTGTACTGAAAAGCAACTTCGATCTCAACATCTTCAGATTTCCCGGAGAAATAAACCGGAGATTCATGCAGAACATTTTTATTTTCGTTGATGTGCTCTATGAATGCTGCAATTCCACCTTCATATTTAAATTCCTGAAACCGGTCAGAGCGGTTGTCCCTGATTGAAATTAAAATTCCCTTATTCAAAAAGGCCAATTCCCTGAGACGATGAGCTAATATTTCAAAATTAAAATCTACATTATCAAAAATAGTCTTATCCGGCCAGAACGTAATATGGGTCCCGGTTTTTTTGCTTTCCTCAATTTGTTCAAGGGAACTTGCAGTTATTCCCTGCTGATATTCCTGCTTCCACAGAAATCCTTCGCGGTGTATTTCAGCAATCATTTTACCAGAAAGCGCATTCACAACCGATGCACCAACTCCATTCAGTCCTCCGGAAACCTTGTAGTTGCTGTTATCGAACTTTCCTCCGGAATGAAGACGGGTCAAAATCAGTTCAACTGCCGGAATTCCTTCCTCTTCGTGTATTCCAACAGGAATTCCCCTGCCGTCATCTTCTACTGAAAGACTTCCGTCGGAATTGATTATAACGTGAATCTCAGAACAATAACCTGCTAAAGCTTCATCAACACTGTTATCTACAACTTCAAAAACCAGATGATGAAGTGCTGTACTATCCACTCCTCCAATATACATTCCCGGACGCAGGCGAACGGCTTCCAGGCCCTGCAGTACGGTTATATCAGATTCGTCGTAAGTCGATTTATCCACAGTTTCAATTTCTGGCATTTTGTTCTTTCGTGAAGCAGTCGAAGTCTCAAACTTCAACTGTGTTGTCAAACCAACTCTCCCTTGACAATATTAAATTTTTTTACTGTCAGGGATCCAGATGGTTCAGAGGTAGAGGTAATAAAAATTTGATTCTTAAGTGTTAAAAAATATTGAAAAACATTTTTTATCACCTCATCATCCAATTCTGAAAAAAGATCATCAAAAATCAAAACCGGATAAAATTGATATCCCTCATAGAATAAACGATTTATCGTCATTTTTAAAGACAAATTAGTAATCCTGAACTCTCCCTGCGAAAAAAAATCTCTGTCTTTTTTTCCGTCCATCATCAAATGGTACTCATCCCTGTGCGGACCAAGTACAGCAAAGCCGTACTGCAGGTCTCTTGACAGACTTTTTTCAAGTTGCTGAAGACAATTCTTCTCTTCATAATCAGCTGAATTCAAAGACGGTTTATAAATCAGCTTCAATGTTTCTGTGCGACCGGAAATATCTTTGAAAATATCATTCAAATGTTGATTAACCTGCTCTACATAACTGTTTCTATGCTTCATTAACTGAACTGCAGACTTTGCCAGCATTTCATTCCATAGTTGGATTTGTTCAATTTTTCCCTGTCTCAATAAAGCATTTTTTTGGGAAATAATTTTTGAATATTCCTGAATATTATTAAAATAGAGAGGATCATTGAAAGCCATAATCCTGTTAAAAAACTTGCGGCGCTCCTGTGGAACACTTCGGAAAAGATTAACATCTTCCGGAGTGAAAGACAGTGCCATGAAAGAAAAAATATATTCAGAAACCCGGCGGGAAGGTTTGTGATCTAAAAAAACCTGTCGACCTTTTTTTGTGATATTGACACGAACAAGATGCAGAACTTTTTTTCGTTCTACCTTAGCCTGAAGAACTGCCTCTGACTTTTTTTCCTGCAGCAGCAGAGACGGCTTTGTTGTGCGAAATGATTCTAAGTTACAAAGGTAAAATACTGCCTCAACCAGGTTCGTTTTACCCTGGCCGTTTGCACCGTAAATCCAGTTTATTTCCGGAGAAAGTTTTGTCGTACATCTACCGTAGTTGCGAAATTGAGATACCTCAATGTTGCGGATGATCATGTACAATCATTTGCGGTTGACGGTTGACTGTCGACAGTCAACAAGTGATCAGGAACAGTAAAACGAAAACCGTCCAGCTACCATTCGACTCTCAATGGCATAATTACTGACAAAAAGGATTCATCAACAGTGGATTTGATGATGGTGGGACTCATCGAGTTTTTACACTCTAGCTTTATATCTTCACTTTCAATCACAATTAAAACATCCAACAGATATCTGGAGTTAAACCCAATTTGAAAAGGATCACCCTCGTAGCCGATTTCTATTTCATCTACCACTTCTCCATAATCTGCTTTCTCACTTTCCAGTTTCAAAACCCCCTGAGAGATAAGAAGTTTCACTGGTCTTAGTTTTTCTGAACTGATTGAAGAGACAATTCTCAGTGAATTGATAAAACTTTCACGGTTCACAATAATTTCCATTGTGTTGTCTTTGGGAATGATAGGATCGCAGTTTGGAAATTTTCCTTCAATCAACCTTGTCTTGAAACTGATCCTGCCGCCGGTAAACTGCATAACACGTTCATCGAAAGAAATTACCACTGTCTGACCAAAAAGATCTGCTGCCCGTCGTACTTCAGTCAAAGCTTTTCTGGGAACGATAACTTCCTTATCTTCACTAAAATTCAGATCTTCGACTGATTTGAGAATTTGTGCTAATCGATGACCGTCAGTGGAAAGCCAGCGGGTTTGCTGGTCACTCGTAGAACTGAGACAAACACCCATCAGGTTTCGTCGAGACTCGTTGGTAATTGCAGCAAACAGTGTCATGTCAATACACTGCTTCAAATCATCCACAGATATCGTCACAGATTGAGGAAGGTCTTCCAGTACTGTTTGTGGGTATAAGCCGACTTCAACCGAAGGAAGACGCATCTCAGAAGAACCACAGGTAATATGAATCCACAGTTGTTCTGTAGAACGAATCTTTACATCCTCGCCCTGAAGTTCTTTGACTATATCGAATACTTTTTTTGCATTGACGCAGATACTGCCTGGTTCTGTGATTTCTGCTTCCACCTGCTCAACAAGAGAAAGCTCATAATCAGTCGACGAAAACTCAACCTTTGAGACTTCTCCCTCCATGGTCCTGATAACGAAATTAGACAGGATTGGTTTGTTTGAACTTGTACTTTTGTCAACAACAGAATTGATGTTTTGCAGAGTACTACTGAATGCTTCTCTTTTTAAATTAATTTCCATATTTAATTATTAGTAGTAGTAGGTTTGTTGACAACTTGTTGGCAAGTGAATAACTTTTTGAATTATAAGAATTTTTACCTGATTTTTATATGTTGACAACTTGTTGTCAGAATGTTGACAAACAATAATTTATCAAAATTAAAGAAAAAACCCAACACGAATTGTTGGTTAGTTGTTGATAACTAATCAGTAACAAACATCTGACCGCAATAAGTTGATTTTTTACAGGTAAAATATTTGATTAAATGTTGACAACATGTTGATAACTGTTAGCAGTCAGTTAGATGTAGATAAATTTATTAATCTACAATAGCCTGATAAAACAAGGTTTTAAATATAAATTGATGTCAGTAGCAGATCATCCTTTATTGAGAACCTGCCGGAATGTTGAAAACCTGCAGACGTAATACCGTTACATGCTTTTGAGAGTAAAAAAGAAAATTCGGAATTTTTGTCATCAATTATTATTTCTGCATCCTGAAAATAAAGGTAGGTTTGTGAGATCGGGAAAAAGCATTTGAAGATTGACTCTTTAGCCGAAAATATAATTCGAAGATAACGGTTTGCCTGCTCAGTAGGCAGAGACTCCAGAAACTCCCGTTCTTTATCCACACAGACATGTCTCCTGATATTAAAATCAACTACTCTGGACAAACTTTCCAGATCTATTCCAATACCAGACACATCTTTTGCCAACCCTACAGCCGCAGCAGCAAAACCTTCAGAGTGAGTGATACTGCCCCTGACTGATTTCGGCCAGTAGGGCTCCCTGCTTTCAGTGTTTCTTAGAATTGGTACAGATTCCAGTTCGAATTTTGACAGTGCTCTTCGGGCACAGTAGCGGCCTAAAGAAAACTCGGCACGTCTTTTTGAAGAACCAAATGAAGCTGAAATTTTTTCTTCTTCCGGATGAAGAAGAAAATCAGTTGAGTCGGACAGGTGTTCACAGAAAAAACTGATGAACTCAGGAAACGGTGAGGAAAACATCAAAATGCAACTTGAACTCCGATTGTGGTCATTCCACCAGAATAGCTCTTTTTAACAGTAGGGTACTTCCCTTGGAATTTATCGCTTTTGGTTATGTCAATGCTACTAAAAGACATGAAGTGGTAGCCAAGATGAAACTCAATTGTGTTCCAAAAAGGGAGTCCAATGTGAAAAAATGCTTCTGACACAGAGGTTTCCAAGTTACTTTCGACTTGGTCAATTGTTGTTATTGTCTCCACCCCTGTGTATAGGTTATCTGCACCGTAACCAAAACCCACAGTAATTGTAACAACAGGAAATGGAATGTTGTAGAAAAGATTTATAGTCTTGATTGTAGTCGTTGTTTCCAGGGAGACAGATGAATTATCAGAGGGGTTAGTTATGGATTCTTTATCTATAAAGCTGACATATGAATATCCAATATTCGGGATAAACGGTGCAGGATGTGAAATTCCGACAGAGTACCCGGATACTTTACCGGGGGCCGCAGAATAATCGATGCCATAATCAACGTTTATACCGATGAACTGTGCATTAGCAGTGCTTGACAGGCTGATCAGACCTACAAGAAAAGAACCTGAAAGACACAGTTTGCGGAAATATTTTGTCCTGTTTAACATGAGGGGCAGATCACTTATTTAGAAACCAAATGCTATACCAATTCCAGCCACAGTACCACCCACGTCGTACTCAGTTCCTTTGGGCGTACCTTCAGAAGCCGCGTTAGTTTTTATTTTTGATGAAACTCTGCGTAAGCTGAGATGTACATCAAAGAA
>Ga0208063_1000482_pt1 | contig 12702 bp, 9 predicted proteins | sample DeeseametaMP0203_FD_184219 | JGI IMG/M metagenome (GOLD analysis project Ga0208063, IMG submission 184219) | Marine microbial communities from the Deep Atlantic Ocean - MP0203 (SPAdes) | ecosystem: Environmental > Aquatic > Marine > Oceanic | place: South of Cape Verde, Atlantic Ocean | collected... | reverse complement strand
CGTATTTTTTGATAACAGCCAAATTTTTAAGTTTAGCTCGCCTGAGTTAAAGCATGGTCAGGTTCTAATTAAGTATTTGAGTAATTACATTGAAGGTGAGGGCGATGTATCATTGCGAGTAAATTGCCCAAAGTGCCCAAGCATAGTAATGATGCGCCGGTTTTTTTCGCCGCTCAAAGTGGTTGAGATAGACGAGTGCCCAGGTTGCGCTGGCATATGGCTTGATAGCGGCGAGCTTGCAAAAATACACGAAAACCACCTAACACCCAAAGAGCGAAAGCTGTTAGCGCACGAAATGGCCACCAATCATGGGTTTATATCTATTAAGCCGCCAAAATCTAAGTATTACCCCAAAGCGCCTAAAAATAGCCAAGACACCACCGTTGAACGGCTGGTGCAATTGGCATTACTTAATCTTTAATACCCAGCCTCAAAATAAATCACTTAATTAAGCTAATTGGTATAAAGCATAAAAAACGGCATACTAAAAAGTACGCCGTTTTTTTGTAATAAATTAACGCTTATGCAGTTTATTTATTACGGTTTTCTTTTGCAAAGGCACGTATTTTACGTTTTTGCGAAAGCGTTACTTTATTAGTACGCCCTGCAAATGGGTTATCACCTTCTCTAAATTCAATTTTGATTGGGGTGCCCATAATTTTAAGTGCTTTACGGTAGTAGTTCATCAGGTAGCGTTTGTAGCTATCTGGTAAATCGTGAACTTGGTTACCGTGAATTACAATACGTGGCGGGTTATAACCACCGGCATGCGCATATTTAAGCTTAACACGACGACCACGAACAAGTGGTGGCTGATGATCGGCCTGTGCCATGTCCATAATACGGCGTAGCATTGCGGTGCTAATACGTTTAGTTGCTGACTCGTACGCTTCGTCAACCGATTCAAATAAGTGGCCAACACCTGTACCGTGAAGTGCAGATATAAAGTGCAAGCGTGCAAAATCAATAAAACCTAAACGGCGATCAAGCTCTGTTTTAATGCGATCTTTAACGTAATCATCAAGCCCATCCCATTTGTTCACGGCAATAACCAATGAACGACCTGAGTTAAGCGCAAAACCTAATAAGCTTAAGTCTTGATCAGAAATACCATCGCGAGCATCAACAACCAGTAATACTACGTTGGCATCTTCAATGGCTTGAAGCGTTTTAATTACTGAGAACTTTTCAACTACGTCGCTTACTTTTTTACGCTTACGAACACCTGCGGTATCTATTAAAATATATTCTTTGTCGTTACGAGTCATCGGAATATAAATAGAGTCGCGAGTGGTGCCTGGCATATCGTAAACAATTACACGTTCTTCACCGAGTATACGGTTTGTAAGTGTAGACTTCCCTACGTTAGGGCGACCAATAATAGCCAGTTTTACTGGTTTATCGGCAAACGCTTGGTGGTCTGTATCGTCGCCTTCAGCTTCTTGATAAAGGTCGATTAACTCTTCATCGTCATCAGCAACGTCTTCATCTAGTGCTGCAAGCTCTGCAATTACAGGCTGTAAAGTGTGCTCTAAAAGCTGTGTAATACCACGCCCATGTGCTGCTGCAATATGGTGAATATTACCTAATGATAATTGATAAAATTCTGCACAGTTTGAGTCGGCGTCAATGCCATCTGTTTTGTTGGCAACCACAAAGCTTTTTTTCTCTTGCTTGCGCAAGTGATTAGCAATGGCTTGGTCAGCAACGGTCATGCCTACGCGGGCATCAACCAAAAACAACACAATATCGGCTTCTTCAATGGCAAGTAACGACTGGTCGGCCATTTCGGTTTCGATGCCTTCTTCAGAGCCATCAATACCACCCGTGTCTACCACGATAAATTCATAGCCATCGTAATTAGCTTGGCCATATTTTCTATCTCGTGTTAAACCTGGAAAATCGGCTACGAGTGCATCACGAGTACGTGTTAAACGGTTAAATAATGTGGATTTGCCCACATTGGGTCGCCCAACTAGAGCGATCACGGGAAGCATAAACTACCTCTTTAAAAAACAACAAAAGGCTTCGCAGTGCGAAGCCTTACAAAAAACCTTTAAGTGTTAGCTAGTTAGTTAGGGGGGTTTACCACACTAACTTCACCATCACGGGTGTATAAAATTAGCTTGTCGTCGGCTACAACCGGCTCAACAAAAAAGCCTGAGCTGTCAAATTCTTCACGAGATACTAACTCGCCAGTGTCTTTGTTTAGCCAATGTAGGTTACCTTCTTGGTCACCTAAAGCTAAGTGGCTACCTGCAACTGCAGGGCCTGTTAGGTACCAACCACGTAGAGCGGGTTGGCTCCAACGTTCAATACCTGAATTTTTATCTAATGCGTAAATTACGCCTTCGCTATCTACTAGGTAAATAGTTTGTGCATCCATCGCTATTTCGCGGTAGCTGCTGTATTCACGTTTCCATACAACATTGCCTGAGCGAATATCTACTGCTGCTAGGTTACCGTTGTATGCAATAGCATAAGCGTAAGGGCCGCTAATAATTGGTTGTGTGTCTACATCAACCAAACGCTCAAATTCTGATGCGCCTTTAGCAACGGCAATTTCTGCACTCCATGCTGAATAACCGCTCTCAGAAATGAGTACACTTAATTTACCTGTTTCTAAGCCTACTAACACACCACCGTTTGCAACTGTTGGCGAGCTTTGGCCACGCAATGTAAGCGGCGGTACTTCTTGTTCAAAGTTCCAGCGTTCTTCGCCTGTATCTGGGTGCAGTGCTAATAGTTTACCCGAGCCTAAATTTACAAAAATTAGGCCATCGCCAGCAGCTGGTTTTGATAACGCTTCGCCTGGCACATTTTTACGCCATACTTCTTCACCCGTTTCACGGTCAAGGGCAATAATAAACCCGTGCTCAGAGCCTACGTAAATTTTACCATAAGCTTGTAATATACCGCCTGATAATTTAGCTGTGCCGTTATCTGACCATGGCCAAAACGATAAATCTTCACGTACGTCGGTTTCCCATAACGTGTCGCCATTGGTAAGCGAAAGCGCTTCAATTTGGCCTTCGCGGCTAGCTACATAAATAGTGTCTTTGTATACAGCAGGCGATAAGCGAGAAAAATAATGTTCTACACCACTGCCAACCGACTCTTGCCACACTACGTCTGTTTCAAATTGATTAACAATTTCAGGAAGTACTAACTCGTCTTCGTCATCACTTGATGAACAACCCATTAGCGTTGCCATGCACAGTGCGAGAGTTGCTGTTGTTATTTTTTTCATACCTAAAACCTTATGCCGCTGGGCTAGTTACTGCTAGGTCGTCTAATTTAATTTGTAATAAAGGGTTTGTTGTTAAACCGCCTGCATCGGCAGCTGCTTGATACGCAGTGCGAGCTTGGTCTTTATTACCTTGTGCAATGTAAATATCGCCTTTTAGCTCAGCTACATTGGCGTTATATGCCTCTGGTAGTGGCGAGTTTAATGTACTTAGGGCTTCGTCAAATTTACTTTGCGCAAGTTGAATACGTGCTAAACGCGTAATGGCAATGGCTTTAAGCTCTTCGCTTTGGGCGTTTGTAACAATCCAGCTAAGTTTTTCGCTAGCAAGGTCTAATTTTTTTGCATCAACAGCGTCTTTTGCCGCAACAAAAGCGGCTAAAGTTGCATAGCTTGTGTCTTGGTTGTTTTTAATGAATGTATCGGCTGCGCCAAGTACATCGTCACTTTGTACAAGTGTTGTATATTCGTCAGACGCTTGCTCAGCAGTTGTAATTTGGTTTTGGTTGTATGCTTTCCAACCGTATAAGCCGCCTAAACCTACAATTACACCTAGCGCAAGTGAAATACCGTTTTCGCGAAAAAAGCGCTTAATGGCTTCTGCTTGTTGTTCTTCTGTTGAATAAATGTCCATTATTACCTCTTAAGTTAGCTTAGCTATTGATAAGCTCAGCTAATAGCGCTTTAGCTTGTTCTAATTCTAGTGTGACTTGCTCTTTACGCTCACGTAAATATTTGATGGTCACAACGCCTTTTTCTAATTCATCTTCGCCAATAATAACAGCCACTAGTGCATCGCTTTTATCAGCTCGTTTTAGTTGTTTTTTAAAGTTACCGCCGCCGGCATGCACCATAACGCGTAAACCGGGTACGTCGCTACGCAGTTGCGCTGCAATGGCAGGGGCTTGTACGCTGGCTTTGTCGCCCATTGCCGCTAAATATACATCAGCATTGCGGCGAATGTCACCTACGCACTCAAGTGCTTGTAGTAACAGTACTAAGCGCTCTAGACCCATAGCAAAACCAACTGCGGGCGTTGCTTTGCCGCCAAGTTGCTCAACTAAGCCATCGTAGCGTCCGCCAGCACACACTGTACCTTGTGCACCTAGGCTATCTGTTACCCATTCAAATACGGTGCGGTTGTAGTAGTCTAAACCACGTACTAACTTTTCATTAACCGTGTATATGACGCCAGCTGCGTCTAAACGTTCACATAAATTTGCAAAATGTTCTTTTGATTCAGCATCTAAATGCTCAGACAATTTAGGCGCATCCACTAAGATTGCTTGCACGTCTGGGTTTTTGCTATCAAGTACACGTAATGGGTTTGAGTACATACGGCGCTTTGAATCTTCATCAAGCACGTCGGTATGCTGTTCAAGGTAGGCAACGAGTGCATCGCGGTAATCAGCACGTGCTTCGTTAGAGCCTAACGAGTTAAGCTCTAAACGTACGTGTTCGTTAATGCCAAATGCTTTCCATAATTGCGCGGTAAGTAAAATAACTTCTGCGTCTATGTCGGCTGTGGCAATACCAAATGTTTCTAAACCAAATTGGTGAAACTGACGGTAGCGGCCTTTTTGAGGGCGCTCATGACGAAACATCGGGCCCATGTACCACAGGCGCTGTTCTTGGTTATAAAGCAAGCCATTTTGGTTACCTGCACGTACACACACTGCGGTGCCTTCTGGACGAAGGGTTAGCATGTCGCCGTTACGATCGGCAAAGGTGTACATTTCTTTTTCTACTATATCGGTTACTTCACCAATAGAGCGTTTAAATAAGTCGGTTGATTCTACAATAGGAAAACGAATTTCTTGATAACCGAACGATGCTACTGTCTCGCGTAAAATGTTTTCTACTTTCTGCCAAACTTGCGTGTCGCCCGGCAGACAATCGTTCATACCGCGAACTGCCTGAATTTGTTTTGCCACTGATAAATCCTAATTACTGTTTATGTGTAATAAAAAAATGCTTACACAACAAGAATGCTAAAAATTGACCCGTCATTATATACCCAAATGACCCCATGATGCGAGCGTCGTTTGAATTAAAAGCGATTTAGGCAAGGCATTGATTGAAAGTAATAGTGGTTCTATTGTTAAAATCAATAACGCAGTATAAATCGCTTTTAAACCAACCCGTTGGGCGGTTCACAGACACTTACTCTCATCGTTGTTACTTTTTAAAAGGGATTGCCATTCTTGCAAAGTAACGCCTTGATATTAAGAGCCTGTGAAACGCTGAATTCTGTATCTTGGGGTCGTTTGGGTATCCTCTAGCTATAAAGGTAAACGCCAAACAACGTGGTTTGGCGCTTTATACGGTATTTATTCGACTATTTTAATGTCGATAGGTGTTTGCTGCTCTTTTTGAGCAATAAAGTCGCGCACGTAACCTTCAAGCTGGTCAACAATGTTGTTGTTATCAATACGCGCTTTTTGACGCTCGCCATTAATGTATAAACCTGAGCGGCGGTTTGCACCGGCAAGGCCAATATCACTAACAAGGGCTTCGCCTGGGCCGTTAACGACACAGCCAATTACCGAAACAGACATTGGCTCAACAACATCTTCTAGGCGCTCTTCAAGCTGGTTCATGGTGCTTACTACATCAAACTCTTGACGTGAGCAGCTAGGGCAGGCAATAAAGTTAATACCGCGAGAGCGTATACGCAGCGATTTTAAAATATCAAAACCTACTTTGATTTCTTGAACTGGGTCGGCAGCAAGTGATACACGTAGCGTATCGCCAATACCTTCGGCAAGTAACATGCCTAAGCCTACAGCCGATTTAACCGAACCTGAGCGCATGCCGCCGGCTTCGGTGATCCCTAAATGCAGGGGTTGATCTATTTCTTTAGCAAGTAAACGATAAGCGCCTACAGCTAAAAATACGTCTGATGCTTTTACCGATATTTTAAATTGGTCAAAATCAAGGCGGCGTAATATATCTACATGGCGCATTGCTGATTCAAGTAATGCCTCGGGAGTTGGCTCGCCGTATTTTTCTTGTAGGTCGCGCTCTAATGAGCCGCCATTTACACCAATACGAATAGGAATATTATGCTCGCGTGCTGAGTCTACAACGGCTCTAATACGCTCCTCACTGCCTATATTCCCTGGGTTTATACGTAGGCAATCTACGCCGTATTTTGCCACTTTTAACGCTATGCGGTAATCAAAGTGAATATCGGCTACAAGCGGTATACTAACTTGCTCTTTTATACTTTTAAACGCTTCTGCTGCATCCATAGTTGGTACAGATACACGCACTATATCGGCGCCGGCATCTTGTATTGCTTGGATTTGCGCTACCGTGGCATCTATATCCATGGTGTCGGTATTGGTCATCGACTGCACGGCAATAGGGGCACCGTCACCAATAGGCACGTTGCCTACATTGATGCGGGTTGATTTTCTGCGTTTAATTGGAGATTCTGAAAACATAGCGACTACTCTGCTAATGGTAATTTAAATTTGGCTAAACGATTTTTAGGATAACCAGAAATATCAACTGGTTCGCCGTTTAGAGAAACACTAACTACGTCGTGCTTACCCAGCACAACTGAAAAAGGCGGGGTGCCGCTTACAGCCATTTTATAGCCTGCTTTTTTTACGCCAAATGCTATGCGCTCACCTTCGCCATCGTGTATTTCTACCCAGCTCTCATCGTTAAACACCATGTTAATTGTACTGGTGTTACTTTGCGTGTCGGGCTCGTTAGTGGCTGTTTGGGTGCTAGCGGCAATAGGCGCCGTGGCATTAACGGCTTCACTTAAGGGGACTTGTTCAGCACTTATCGGCATTACAGCCGGTGTGCGCTCAACTGCCTGTGTTGCTTGCATTTGCGAGGTGTTCTCGCTTTCATTATTTAGCGAGTTGTTATTTTGCTGGTTATCTAAAATTGAATTTTCAATATTGATTGTGCTTGTTTGCTCATCGATAGGCGTAGCATTTTGCCAAAACCATAAGGCAGATGAGCCAATAACAATGGCTAAAATAATGTAGCTCACCAGCATTAGACGGCTGTCATGGGCTTCTTTTTCTGTGCGGCGCGAAAAGCTTTGCATGTTAGCCGGCTTTGTAGGCTCGGGCGGTGCTGGCAATTTAGCTAATATAGGGGCGCTATCGACGTGTAGTTCACGGCAATAGTTTTTAATGTAGCCTTTTACAAAGGTAATTGGGCCTAACGTTTGGTACTGATCGCTTTCTAAGCGTTGCAGCTGAGAAATAGAAAGCTTAAGTGGGCCAGTAAGTGACTCTAAGCTTACATTCGCTTGCTCTCTATGCGCTTTTAATAGTTGCCCAACACTTGGCTCATCGCTTTGTTGCGTAGTTTCTTCTGTCATAATAGGTACGAATTTGGATCCACTAGTAATAGTCTGTGCCCAGGTGTAAGTTCTATATCTGGGCTTAATTTATTCCATCGCATTAATTCATCAATTAATACATGCCGCTGGGTAGCTATGTCGTAAAGGGTATCGCCAGCTTTAATCTCGTAATAAATATTAGGATCGTTTAAGTAAATTTTACTTCCGTTGATAACACGATCCGACTCCTTTAGACCATTCCACTGCAGGAGTTTTTGTAGTTTAACATTGTATCGCACTGAAATGCTAAATAGGTTTTCACCAAACTCAATAATATGAAAAGGCACCTTTAAAGGGGGGACTTTTGGATTAAGCATGGGAGGCTCTTGTTTTACACTTGGTTGGTAGTTTTTTAGTGTAATGTCGTTACTGTCGCTGTATGGATTATTACTAAATACCGCACTGTCTTTTTTAGCCTCATAAAATACTACCGAATTATTTAAGCCCGTATTCTGTGGGCCATTTTCAGCAGGGCGTGTATTTTGTGGGGTGTTAAAGTTAGCTTGTTTGGGCGCACCAAATGAAATTATTTTTACTTCGTCATCATCTTTGGGTGTTTGTTTAGCGACGGCTTTTGGCGGCTCAGCTGTGGGTGTAGACGTTTGTTGCGCTTGGTGATCCGTTGTTAAAGCCAAAAGCACCGCTGCGGTATCTGTATTAGATTCTGCAGGCGCAGATGTTGTAGTTGTAGTTGCTACTTGGGCAGTATTTGTTACGGTTGGAGCCGCTGCCGCAGCTGGCACTTCTGCTTTTGTTGTTGTAACTACTTCAGCCTGCGTTGGTTGAGCCGCTGGCGTGAGAGTGGCAGCGTCATCACTTTGCTCAGCTACGGTTTTTTGTTTGTTTGCTGCGGCAATGGTTGCCTGTGCTTTTGCCGTCTCATTTAATACTGGGCTTGAAGGCTCAACCCCTGGAGAAATTAAGCTGGTCGAATTATCGGTAGTTGGGCGCTTTTTACGGATAATTTTAATTTTTGGTTGCTCAACACTGATTTGCTCTTCGCCATACTGCTCTTGAAGCTCTTCGAGCTGCGCTTTACGGTATTTTTCGCGCAGTATTTCAAACTCAGTTTGTTTAGTACGATTATCGCGAATAGCATAGGCTTGCTTACTTGTTGGGTAAGTTTGCATTATGGTGGCGGCAATTTTTTCTGCTTCTTCTATTCTGCCCATGCGCTGCTTAATTAAATAACCAAGCAATAAAGCCCGTGCAGACACTCGGCCGGTGTCGTCATGACGCTTTAATACTTCGCTGGCTTTATGTAAATCGCTTTTAGCATAAAAAAGGGCGGCTAAGCTTATTAGGGTCGATGTACGTTGCGAGCTGTGATTAAGTGCTTGTTTAAAGTAACTCTCTGCATTTTCAAAGTCGTTAAATTCTATGGCACATAAGGCAAGGTTTTCGTAGCTTTCGGCAACGCGAATATAGCTTGGAATATCAATTGCTTTTAAAAACTGATCGGTCGCGCGGTCATACTCTTCAATACTACATAAAAACACACCGTAGTTATTAAGCGTGTTCGGATCGTCAGGCTTAATTGCTAATGCTTTTTGATAGGCTTTATCGGCACGCTCTTTTTCGCCTACTTGTTGGTAATAATAAGCAAGAGAGTAATGTACTTCAGGTAGATTTGGGGCAAATTCTATAGCTCGCTCAAGGTTATACTTTGCTTGCGAGTTGTTGCCAGTTTCTAAGTATTGTAAAGCGAGGGCGATACGAGTGCGTGCTGCGCCTGCATTATTGATTTTGTTTTCGACGACGGGTTTGTCACTGCCGTTATAACTACTTTCACTTACGCACCCTGTAAGGGCAAGTGTTGAAAGTGTTAAAGCAAGTAAAGATCGCATTACCTTGTCTCTGTTTTTCTATCCATAGCGCCTATCTTACCTAAAACCCTTAGTGTTGCATCATTTATTTAAAAATAAACAACTTAACCACCCTGCATAGGAAATATACGCAGGGTGGTTACAGGCTTATGCTTGCTGGATATTTACGCTAATTGCGTTATCGTCGCGCATTTTCTTTTTCGCCATACGTTTAGTACGGTCAACAACATCGCCGGCTAATTGCCCACAGGCGGCGTCAATATCGTCACCACGAGTACGGCGCACAATACACGTAATACCCGCAGCTTGTAAAACCTTAGAAAAACGGTCAATACGGCTGTTGCTAGAGCGTGTGTATTCGTTACCCGGGAACGGGTTAAACGGAATAAGGTTAACTTTAGAAGGTGTACCTTTAAGCGTTTTAACCAGCTCATGTGCTTGGTCGGTGCTGTCGTTAACGCCATTTAGCATAACGTATTCAATGGTCACGTCTTTATTTGCTTTAGAGCCATCGATATAACGACGACACGCGGCTAAAAATTCTTCAATAGGGTACTTTTTATTAATTGGTACAAGTACGTCACGCAGTGCGTTATCGGGAGCGTGAAGTGAAATAGCAAGTGCTACATCTATTTTTTCTTTTAATAAATCAAGGGCAGGTACAACCCCTGAGGTACTTAATGTTACGCGGCGCTTAGATAAGCCAAAGCCCCAATCGTCCATCATAAGTTCCATTGCCGGCACTACGTTTTTAATATTAAGCAGGGGCTCGCCCATACCCATCATTACAACGTTGGTAACTGGGCGTTTTTCGCTGTTGCCATCAAGGCCTATGTCTTTAGCTACACGCCAAACTTGGCCAATAATTTCAGACACTTTAAGGTTACGGTTAAAGCCTTGTTGCGCAGTTGAACAAAACGTACACTCAAGGGCACAACCGACTTGCGAAGATACACACAAGGTGGCGCGGTCTTTTTCTGGGATCCATACAGCTTCAACTTCTTGGCCGCCATCAAGCACTAATGCGTACTTAATTGTGCCGTCGCTTGCTTGCTGGCGAACAGAGATTTCTGGCGCAACAATTTCGCATTCGTTTTTAAGCTTTTCTTTAAGCTTTTTATTAACGTTGCTCATGTCGTCAAAGTTATCAACGCCAAAATGATAAATCCATTTCATCACCTGGTCGCCACGAAATGGCTTTTCACCGAATGATACAAATAGCTCGCGCATTGCATCTCGGTTTAAATCTAATAAGTTAATCTTTTTTTGCTCGGTCATGAAACAACCTCAATCGGTGACGGTGGAGATAAAATTTACAAGGGCGAATTGTACACAATTCACCCACTTTAATCATTAAGTAAAATATCAAAAATGCACTTAAGGATACTTTACGTAATGACTAAAAAAGGGCTCGAAAGCCCTTTTCTTACTTTGCATTACAGCGTTAACTGTAAAACTCGAATTAACGAGTACGTGGGCAAAGCTCTTCGTCAGCGAAGAAGTACGCGATTTCGCGAGCAGCAGATTCAACAGCGTCAGAACCGTGAACAGCGTTTTCGTCGATGCTATCAGCGTAGTCTGCACGTAAAGTACCTGCTAGTGCTTCAGCTGGGTTAGTAGCACCCATGATTTCGCGGTTTTTAAGAACAGCGTTTTCGCCTTCAAGAACGGTAACCATTACTGGACCAGATGTCATGAAAGATACTAAAGCACCGAAGAAAGGACGCTCGCTGTGCTCTGCGTAGAAACCTTCAGCTTTCTCTTTTGAAAGGTGAACCATTTTAGCTGCAACGATTTTAAGACCCGCAGTTTCGAAACGGTTGTAGATTGCGCCGATGTGGTTTTTTGCTACTGCATCAGGTTTTACGATTGAGAAAGTACGCTCTAAAGCCATCTTTATGCTCCAATAATTTTTAAATAAAAGTGTGAATATTTACGGGCGCGAATTATACGCGTTTTAATTGAAAAAACCTAATTTTATTAAAAACCAGTTTGGTTGCAGTTTTATGATCTTGATCAAAAGCACAATGTTTAGCGCATTTATAATGCCGCGCTTGTAAATTAATTAATCATGCAACCGACTTATACTCGGTTAGCTGTATGGAGCGCATATGCCAGCTGTTTCTTCTGTAACTTCTTTTATTCCCGAACTGTTATGCCCTGCGGGGAGTTTAAAAAACATGCGCTACGCCTTTGCATATGGAGCCGATGCTGTTTACGCCGGCCAGCCTCGCTACAGTTTGCGGGTACGTAATAATGAGTTTGATTTAGAGACATTACAAATAGGGATTAATGAAGCCCATGCGCAAAATAAAAAGTTTTATGTGGTTTCAAATATTGCTCCGCATAACGCAAAGGTTAAATCGTATTTACGTGATATAGAACCAGTGATTGCTATGGGACCCGATGCGCTGATTATGTCAGATCCTGGGTTAATTATGCTGGTACGAGAAAAGTGGCCAGCCATGCCTATTCACCTATCGGTGCAAGCAAATGCAGTTAATTATGCAAGTGTTCAGTTTTGGGCAAAACAAGGTATTGAGCGAGTTATTTTATCGCGCGAGCTCTCGCTTGAAGAAATAAAAGAAATACGCACGCTTTGCCCAAATACTGAGCTTGAGGTGTTTGTACATGGTGCGCTGTGTATGGCGTATTCTGGGCGTTGTTTACTTTCGGGTTATATAAACAAGCGCGACCCAAACCAAGGTACATGTACAAATGCATGTCGTTGGAATTACGATGTAAAACCGGGCGTTGAAAACGAAACGGGTGAGATGGTGCATAAAATTGATCCGAAACAGGTTATTCCTACTCTTGGTGAAGGTGCGCCAAGTAGCAAAGTATTTATGTTAGAGGAACAAGGTCGCCCAGGTGAGTATATGCCTGCATTTGAGGATGAACACGGCACGTATATTATGAATTCAAAAGATTTGCGCGCTGTGCAATACGTAGAGCAGTTAACAAAAATGGGTGTACATAGTTTAAAAATAGAAGGGCGGACAAAATCGTTTTATTACGTAGCGCGCACCGCGCAAGTATACCGTAAAGCCATAGATGATGCGGCATCGGGTAAACCATTCGATACTCACTTATTTAAAACACTCGAAAACTTAGCACATCGTGGCTACACCGAAGGCTTTTTAAAGCGCCATGCCCACCAAGATTATCAAAACTATGAATACGGTCACTCTGTATCAACTAAGCAGCAATTTGTTGGGGAAGTAATAGGGCGCCATGCTGATGGTTTAGTTGAAATA
>Ga0208063_1000478_pt1 | contig 12737 bp, 8 predicted proteins | sample DeeseametaMP0203_FD_184219 | JGI IMG/M metagenome (GOLD analysis project Ga0208063, IMG submission 184219) | Marine microbial communities from the Deep Atlantic Ocean - MP0203 (SPAdes) | ecosystem: Environmental > Aquatic > Marine > Oceanic | place: South of Cape Verde, Atlantic Ocean | collected... | reverse complement strand
ACTGGAACCGCCATCTCAGTAGCCTCAAAATCTTCTAAAGGCTTTGACGCAGAAAACTCGGGAAGAAACTTCTCTAGCGCCAAACGGCTTTGTTCACTCAAAAATGGGTTTTCAATGCCTATCACGGTTCGCTCTTCAATAAGCGACATGCCCTGCTTAAAATTAGCATTTGCCACTAATAGCGCCTGAAATTTACCCGTTTCAAACAAAGTCAGTAAACCTTCGGTAATACGGTTAGCCAACGCTTGGTTATCGCTACTTACGAAGAAAAATATGGGGCTTGGGTAAGCAATGATAAGGTTTTGATCTATGGCGAGATCACGTGAAAGGGTATCATCTTGGGCCTCTTCTTGAATTTCCATTACGCTACGAGGAAACATGTCTGCAAAGCCTTCCGATACAATACGGAAAGAGGCGCGGTATGTGGTTTCTAATACTGGGATATCGTTGGCGCGAAAAATTTTTGTATCGGGCCAGTCATAGCCCAAGACGGCTCTGAAAGCTTGTAAATCCTGAAGGGTTTCCACGCCTTTTAATCGAGTGTCACCTGCCTTTACAAATAGAGCTCGTTTACCAAAAAGCCCGGCCATAATAGGGATACGGATAGGCAAAAACTGACGTTCCCGTTCTTTAGAGGTCACACTCCAGGTTACGTCTAGCATATTGTGTTCAAGGCTTCGCAATTGACGCTCTTGCGCTGTTTCTTGGTCGCTGACTAAAAGCTCAAATGTGCCATATTGGGCCTTTGTAACACGTAACGACTCTGCTAAAAGTGTTTTTGCATACGCGTACACGGCATCTCTGCCGGGATGAACATTTGGCAGCCGAATAACAGTGTGGGGTAGCTCACTTTGAACCTTACTCGCCACGACTTCTTGAGCACTAATAGTGAAAGACGTCACAGTACTTAGTAGTAACGCGACCCACCCTAGTTGTTTAGTCCACATGTCCATAAAGTTCACTTTATTTATTCCGGTGAAGCCCACCACCTATCGTCTGGCCTTTCAACGCGTGGTGATAATTAGTCTCTTCCCGTAAGCAAAAAATCGTGCTCTGGGTCGACAATAAAATGCCCGCTCATTGCTTCGCGTCCAAGTAACATAAGATACGTCATTTCAGAGCGGTCAGTAAGGGTTAACTGTATATCCCACTGGTACCCATCCATTATTATAGGCGTAATTATCACATAGCGCTTTTCCCGTGTAGCCGTAGAGCTTTTGACTCGTTTCTTTCCTTCCACTCGCGCTTCTCTGCGCACCACTCGCTCAACGTTGTGAATATCTGGATGGATATCGAAGGTAATCCAAAGCTCACCGTTTTGCTCAAATTCTTCGATATTGTCTACATGTAACGAAGACGTGGCTGCACCCGTATCCACGCGCACATTCAGGTCAGTAATAGCAAGTTTGGGTAGGTCACACAGCTCTACCGCACCAACGATTTTTTTATTGTTCATTTATTGTTATACCAATTTTATAAACCAGGGTCTTGTTCTTGTGGCAATAAATTGTCTTGCAATAACTCTACGTGTTCTGCAACGGTATCAGGCTCAGAGAAGTATGCAATGTGATAAATCGCTTCACCTTCTTGAGTGAGTGGAATATTTTGTTTACCAATGACGACCCCTTCTGCAGGACTTACAATACTATCTAGATAGTTGCCAAACGGGTCTGCAATGATAGCCAGCTTGTCACCCTTTTCCACATGATCGCCAAGTTGTGCTAAGTGCGTAACAAACCCGCTTTCCGGGGCACGAACCCAGCCGCTCTGTCTGGCGATAAAACGTTCAATGCTATGACCCTTACTGCGGCTTTTATTGAGCATGCCTAAATGACGCATGGTGTTAATAATGCCTTTTACACCTGCTCGTATAGAGAACTCATCGTAGCGCAGTGCTTGCCCGGCCTCGTAAAGTAAGATTTTAACACCGTTTGCGCTGGCCGCTTCTCGCAATGATCCGTCCCGTAATTCTGCATTGAGTAACACAGGAACACCAAATGCTTTGGCCATTTCCAGCACGGCTGCATCGTCTAAATCGGCGCGAATCTGGGGAAGGTTACTGCGGTGTATTGCACCAGTGTGAAGGTCTATTCCTACATCACACTTGCTTACGACTTCTTTAAAAAATAAGTTCGCTAAACGGCCGGCCAAAGAACCTTTTTTGCTTCCTGGAAAACTGCGGTTTAAATCCCGTCGGTCTGGTAAATAGCGAGACTGATTGAGTACGCCATATACGTTAACCATAGGTACCGCAATTAATGTACCCCTAATGCGCTCAATCGCTTTTGAACGAATTAAACGCCCCACGATTTCTATCCCGTTTAGTTCATCGCCATGAATGGCTGCACTTACAAACATAGTAGGGCCCGGTCGCTTTCCACGTCTTACATACACCGGAATGCTCATGTTAGTAGCCGTATAAAGCGGCGGCATTTCTAACTCAATCTTTTTTGTTTCGCCAGGGGCAATGCTCTCACCCCCAATTGTTAGCACATCGTTTACCACTCACGTTTTCCTATAAGTAGGTTATTGCAAAGCAAAGGTAAAAAAGGGTTAGCCCTTTCCTCGGGTTTTGGTTTTATGCGGCTCTGCACTTTTTTCAATAAATTCAATGATCATGCTGGCCACATCTTTCGTGGTGGCTTTTTCTATACCTTCTAATCCTGGCGACGAGTTGACCTCCATGACGACCGGGCCATTGTTTGAGCGCAGAATGTCTACCCCACAGCAATTTAGACCCATTGTTTTCGCCGCATCGACTGCCGTTTTTCGCTCAGCGGGACTTAAGCGCACTAAGCTTGCTTGCCCACCGCGGTGAAGGTTAGAGCGAAATTCTCCCGGTGCCGCTTGGCGCTTCATCGCCGCGACCACTTTGCCGCCCACTACAAAGCAGCGAATGTCGCTTCCGCCTGCTTCTTTAATAAACTCTTGCACTAGAATACTGGCGTTTAACCCCATGAATGCTTCGATGATCGACTCTGCCGCTTTCTGTGTATCTGCCAACACCACACCGATACCTTGGGTACCTTCTAGAAGCTTAATCACCACCGGTGCGCCGCCTACAGTTTTAATAACATCGTCAATTTTATCTGGGTGGTGAGCAAACCCCGTTCTAGGCATGCCAATGCCTTTGCGTGATAAAAGTTGTAGGGAACGCAGCTTATCGCGAGAGCGGCTAATCGCGACCGACTCATTAAGGCTATACGTCCCCATCATCTCAAACTGGCGCACTACCGACGTACCGTAAAAACTCACCGACGCTCCAATACGAGGGATAACCGCATCGTAATAGGGAAGTTTTTTACCGTGGTAGCGTACAGATGGACGCGCACTGGTGATATCCATGTAACAGTGCATGGTGTCGATAACGTCAACGTCATGCCCTCGAGCCTGACCGGCTTCAACTAAGCGTGAAGTAGAGTAAAGGCGAGGGTTTCTTGAAAGAATTGCAATGCGCATTATAAAAACCTGTAGTTTAAAAGTTGTCGTTTTTTTGACCCAGCTAGTGTTATTAAAGCGTGAATATCACACTCTGTCGATGCGAGGTGTCGTTTTTATTGATGGTGTATTATCACTTTCACTTTGCCCACAACGGGCACGCCGTGAGCAAGCGAGAACAATATAATGCGACAGGCATCACTAGGTACGTCATTTTGCGCGCATACTAATAGAAGTATTTAACACTGTCTTACGAATAATTCTTGTTGTGTCGATTGCTTTTAATGCATGAACTCGTGAGTTATTCACGTTAGCATGAAGGCGCGTCGGCGTCTTCTGTCGGCAATCTTCGCGCGTTTGACATAAATAGCGCTATAAAAATTAAGGGTTTACTGTGATGAATGAATGGTGGCATGGGTTTTTGACGTGGTTGACGCAATACCAGTCAAATGCCGTGTGGAGTGGCGTGGTGCTGTTGTTTTATTTGGGCATGTCTCGCAAATTATTGCCAAAGCTAGAAAGCAATATCGAAAAGTCTAAGCTTAAGTCCCATAGTGCCCTTAAAGGCTTGTTTGCCGCGCGGGTTATCGTTGCCACTGTTTCTCTAGCGCTCCTTTTGCTTGCGTGGGGAATTGATTTTTCAGGCTTGTTGGTGCTGTCCACGTCCATTATTACGGTAACAGGTGTCGCGCTTTTTGCCAGCTGGTCACTCATTAGTAACATCACCGCTTATTTTATTTTGTTGACGAATGTGGCTTATCGCAGAGGGAACTATGTTCGCGTGCTTGACGGGGATAACTATATTGAAGGAATTATTGCTGACGTGGGCCCATTTAGTACACGCCTGGTTACAGCAGAGCGTGAAACACTGATGTACCCGAATAATTTAATTCTTACTCGCCCAGTGTTGCTGAACCCTAAACAAAAATGGGGCTCAATGGGTAAGATAGTGGCAAAATCTTCGAGTGAAACCGCTGTTGTGAAAACAGAAGATAGTAAAGCTCACGAAGAGTTTCTCTAATTCGTAACTAAAGGTGCCCACAATTAAAGCTAAACGTTTTTTGCTTCCCTAATATAGCGCGTCATACTTTGAAGAAGGGCACGGAGTTTGGCGGGTTTAAGTGGCTTTGCCAAAAAGTTTACGCCCTGCGCTTTACATTGTGTGACCAAGCTCTCATCGGGGGTTGCGGTTATCAAAGCGGCTGGCACCACAATGTTAAGCCTGTGCCTAATTTCCTCTATCAGCGCTAATCCGTTTTTCTCGCTGTCGTGGCTAAGCTGATAATCCATTAACAGAATTTGCGGCTGAATTGTCTTACACAGGGTTAGTGCATCATCCCAGTTGTTGGCAAGGGCAACGTTAATCCCCCACTTTTGCAAAAGGGTTTTCATGGCATCAAGGTTTTCTTTTTGATCGTCCACACACAGAACGTCCATACCCGTGAAGGTGGTGCCGCGAGGTTTCGATACAATACTCGATACCCGTTTGGGTTCGGCTTTCTCGAGCGTAAACGTAAAACAACTGCCTTTACCTATTTGTGACATGACTTGGATATCGTTGTTTAGTTGAAGGCTTAGGCGCCTTACTACCCCTAAGCCCAGCCCCAAACCGTGCTCTTTACTCTCGTTTGCACGGAAAAAGTCGCCGAAGATACTGTCTTTTTTATCGGCAGATATACCTATGCCCGTATCGAGAATTTTAAAATGAACGGTGTTTTTTATTGGTTTTACAATAAATAGAACCCGTCCCTTTTCGGTATATTTCACAGCATTTGATAGCAAATTTTGAGTAATTCGGTACAAGTAGGTTTTGTCCGCTCTAACCCAGCAGGGACGCACAATGGCTTTAAAGCCCAAGCCTTTTTCTTTGGCTCGCATGGCCATTTCGTCTATCAGCGGGGAAAGTAGTGCCGTAATATCAATAGATTCAATATCCGGTTTCATCTCGCCCTGATCTAAACGTGCAATATCTAACAGTGTACCAATCAGTGTTTCGCTCGACGTAACGCTGTGTCCAAGTTTCTGAATAATGGCGTGGGACGATTCGGGTAGCTCTTGCTCTTCTAGCGCACTGACATAAAGCTTTGCCGCGTTCAAAGGCTGCAGAACGTCGTGACTGGCGAGCGCCAAGAACCGGGTTTTACTGGCGTTAGCATCTTCGGCCGCTTTTCTTGCTCTTATCAGCTCTTTTTCTGCTTCAGAACGACGTTCAATTTCAAGACGTAACTCGGCGTTAATTGAATGCACTTCTTCAGTACGCTTTTTAATTCGCGCTTCAAGATCTATATTCGACTCTTCTAGAGCCTGCTGAATTTCCACATGCCCTGTTATGTCGTTGAAACTTGTTACGAAGCCGCCACCAGGTAGCGGGTTGCCGACCATTTCAATGACTCGGCCATCTTTGCGCTGGCGGGTAAAGCGGTGAGGCATGCCCGAGCGCAAATGTGAGAGACGTTTTTCAACTTCGCTATCTACGTTATCTGTACCAAATTCACCCTGAGCGGCATTGTATCGAATGAGCTTTTCTATTGGAGTACCCACCGCGAGTAAGTTGTCGGGGTAAGGGTAGAGATTAGCGTAGCGCTTGTTCCACGCTACTAAGTTTAAATGCTTGTCGACAACGCTGATTCCTTGATCCATGTTTTCAAGCGACGTTAAAAGCGCGGTCATATTAAATTGCATTGCCTGCGTGGTGTCATCAAAGAAGTTGATAACCTCAGTGAAGTCCATTTTTTTACCACGTAACGCGCTGTCTAGCAGCACTTTTGCGCTCGATGCGCCAATAACACCACCTAATGCACGCTCGCAGAAGGATAAAAAGGATTCATTAGGCGTGTCGTCATGCTTCAATTGACAGTTATTAAGGTGCTGGTATTGGTCTAGCAACTGCTCACACCGACCAGATCCCATGAAGGTAGAAAGTAAAGTAGTAAGGTCTGATACTGTTACGTTCGTTGCCTGGGTTTTTACTGTGTTACTGCTGGATATAGCGGGAGATACGAAGGCTTCGGCTTGAATGCGATCGATAAGACGCTGGGGCGCGAAGTGAGAAAATAAAATGTACACAAAGCTATTTGCCGCCAAGCTAATCATGGCGCCTTGGCTGATTAACTCGTTTTGCTCCATTTGCGATACTTGCTCGCTCACAATGGGAAGCACTAGCCACAGCACCCAAATAACTAGGCCTACCATTAGGCCTGCATATACCCCGTGTGCATGAGCCCGCTTCCAATACAGCCCGCCCACAATGGCAGGCATTAGCTGAATAACCAGCGAGAAGGCAATTAAGCCGATAGAGTGAAGAGAGCGGCTGCTGGTCATTTGCTGGTGGTATAAAAACGCCATAAGTAGAATAAACGCTATAACAATACGGCGAATTAAACGAATCTTTCTCGATACGTCCTTTTTGTCATCTGTGTTGCCCGTAAACGCTAATATGCGAGGTAAAATAACATCGTTAGTTAACATAGTGCTAAGGGTTAGCGTAGCGACAATGATCATCGCCGTTGCCGCGGACAACCCGCCCACAAATACAATAACCTGAAGCAGTACCGACTCGGAAAATACGGCCAGTGATAACACGTAAGAGTCGGGCTCTATGCCTTGGTTGGCGAAGATCGCTTTGCCCGCGATAGCAATTATCGGGATCACGGCGGAAATAACAGTAAGGTATAAGGGAAAGAGCCAACGCGCAGTGCGCAAATGCCCAAGGCTTAAATTGTCGATAATGGCAACGTGGAACTGGCGGGGTAAACACACTATTGCAGCGGCAGCCATGATCGTTTGTGCAATAAAGCTGAACGAGCCAAACTGAGAGAGGGCGATTTCATTAGTAAAACTTTCAAAAAACGGCCCTGACTGGGTTCGTTTCCATGCACTATACCCAACCGCAGCCACTAGCACCAAAGCCAGTAATTTGATGGTCGATTCGAATGCTATGGCTAACATCAAGCCCCGGCGGTATTCAGTGACATCGGTTTGGCGTGTGCCAAAGTAAATAGCAAAAGCGGCAATGAAGCCGGTGGCGGCAATAATAATGCCGTTGCTGTTTGGTTGTTGCGTTAACAACTGGAAAGTCGCCCCAACGGCCTTCAACTGAAGTGCGATATAGGGAATGGTGGCCAATAAAGCAATAAGTGTTACTACTAACGCAACGGTTTGGCGCTTCCCATAACGTGAAGCAATAAAGTCTGAGATGGTGGTGATATGTTGCTTTTTACTCACCAAGGTCAGCTTATAAATAAACTTATACCCCAATACATAAACCAAAATGGGACCAAGCATAATGGGAAGGTAAATCCATGTATCTCGGCTTGCTTGGCCTACCATTCCAAAGAACGTCCAAGCCGTACAGTAAATAGCGAGCGCGAGTGAATAAATAGCCGGGTGAGAGGTGAGTGCGCGGGCAGTAGGTGAATTCTTTTCGCCCCAACTCGCTAATGAAAATAGCAAGAAGAGATACAGAACTGCAAGCGTTACCCAACCAAAAACCATAACATTCCTTTTAACGAAGATTTAACAATGCTGTTGCTATTATAACCATTTCGACCATGGTCTACCTACGACCATGGTCTCATTTTGAATTTCATGATGCAGGACTAGAGTAATAGCCGACCTCCTAGATGCTTGACTTTTGCTGCTTTGTTCTTTCATTTGATAAAGACCGAATCACAGCAATAACGTTAACAAAGCCGAGCGTTAGGGAATTGTAAAATCATAACAACTAGTTAACCTGACATGAGGGTGAAACAATGGCATTTAGAAACGAAGAGGACAAAAAAGCGTATTGGAAGGAGAATTTATCACTTCTTGCCAAGCTTTTAGTCGTTTGGTTCATCGTATCATTTGGTGCCGGCATACTGTTTGTCGATATCTTAAATGAAATTCAGTTCTTTGGCTTTAAATTAGGCTTCTGGTTTGCACAACAGGGCGCAATTTACGTATTTGTTGCATTGATCTTTGTCTATATGGCAAAGATGAACGCCATGGATAAACGCTACGGCGTAGATGAGGAGTAAAGCATGGACGTTCAAACTTTAACATTTATTATTGTTGGCGCTTCTTTTGCGCTTTACATTGCAATTGCAATTTGGGCTCGCGCTGGGTCTACTAACGACTTTTACGTTGCTGGTGGCGGCGTGCCACCTGTGATGAACGGTATGGCTACCGCAGCAGATTGGATGTCGGCAGCGTCTTTCATCTCTATGGCTGGGCTTATCTCATTTATGGGCTATGACGGCGCCGTCTACCTTATGGGCTGGACCGGCGGTTATGTATTGTTAGCACTCTGTTTAGCACCTTATTTACGTAAGTTCGGCAAATTTACGGTGCCTGATTTCATCGGTGATCGTTACTACTCTCAAACGGCACGTACGGTGGCTGTATTCTGCGCAATCTTTGTTTGTTTCACATACGTGGCAGGCCAAATGCGTGGGGTCGGTGTGGTATTTAGCCGTTTCTTAGAAGTAGACATCGTATCTGGTGTGGTTATCGGTATGGTTATCGTGTTCTTTTACACCGTATTGGGCGGCATGAAAGGCATTACCTATACTCAGGTAGCACAGTACTGCGTAATGATATTCGCTTACATTGTACCAGCGGTATTTATCTCTATGATGGTGACAGGCCACATCCTGCCGCAAACAGGGTTTGGTGCCACACTTGCTGACGGCTCCGGCGTCCATATGCTGCAAAAGCTCGATAATTTATCCGTCGAACTTGGGTTTAATGAATACACATCCGGTACCAAAAGTACCATAGACGTATTCTTTATTACCTTTGCACTTATGGTGGGTACAGCGGGTCTTCCACACGTTATCGTTCGTTTCTTCACTGTGCCTAAAGTTCATGATGCACGTAAATCAGCAGGTTATGCATTGGCGTTCATTGCTATCTTGTATACCACTGCTCCTTCGCTAGCGGCATTCGCTCGGGTCAATATGATTGAAACCATTAATGGCCCTGAAATGACAGGAACCAGCTACGCAGAAGCGCCGTCTTGGATTAAAAACTGGGAACAGACTGGGCTAATCGCCTTTGAAGATAAAAACGGCGATGGCAAGATGTTCTATTCGGGTGATGAGCGCAACGAAATGAAAGTTGACCGCGACATCATGGTATTGGCAAACCCTGAAATTGCAAACCTACCAGCATGGGTAATTGCGTTGGTTGCAGCGGGGGGAGTGGCAGCAGCCCTTTCTACATCGGCAGGCTTGCTGTTGGTAATTTCCACCTCTGTATCTCACGATTTGTTGAAGCGAAACTTCATGCCAAATATTACCGATAAAGCCGAGCTTATGTATGCGAGGTTAGCTGCGGGGGTGGCAATTGTTATCGCGGGCTACTTCGGTATTAATCCGCCCGGCTTTGTGGCTCAGGTGGTCGCCTTTGCCTTCGGCTTGGCTGCGTCGAGTTTCTTCCCCGCTATCATCATGGGTATATTCAGCAAACGCATGAATGATAAAGGGGCCATTGCAGGCATGATTTCAGGTATTGCCTTTACTGCGGCTTACATCATTTACTTCAAGTTTGTAAACCCAGCAGCCAATACGCCTGATAACTGGTGGTTCGGTATTTCGCCAGAGGGCATTGGCACGGTAGGTATGCTGGTGAACTTCATTGTGGCGTTCCTAGTGTTTAAAGCAACCGATGAAGCACCTGAAGAAATCCAAGAGCTGGTTGAAAGCATTCGTTACCCGAAAGGTGCGGGCGAAGCGTCAGCTCACTAAATGGATAATGCCTTCAGATAGGCTTTAGCAAATAAAACCAATCTACTGGCGAAAGTGAGTAGGTTGGTTTTTTCTTTTTTGTCTTAAAAATTGGACGACGGCTATGACGGCAATGGCTAAACAAGTGGAAGACTTCTTAAATACGTCTGCGCCTTTCGATGTGCTTGATAAAGAACAGAAATTGGAGCTAGTTAAGCACACCGAGCTTATTTACGTTACTTCCGAGAATGTTAGCGACCTTTACCAAGAAAATAACGCACTTTTTCTTATACAAGGTGGGCAGTTCTCTATTCAAGATTCAGATGCGCCTTTGCGTCATTTAAGTGAAGGCGACTACTTTGGCTATGCGGGGATCATGGAGCAGCGCTCCTTCCCGTTAAGTATCAGTGTAGACAGCCCTGGGCTCGTTTATCGTTTCGATGCATCGGCTGTTTCGCCCTTATTTGAGCAGCCGGCGATACGACAATTCTTTAATGGGTTAAGAGACAACGCCCTGCAGAGTCATGCTATTTCTGATACTAATTCAATGTGGCTATATAAAGGGCTGTGTGATGTTATTGAAAAAGCGCCTGTATCGGTAAATGCAGATACGTCGATTTCAGCGGCGGCACAGCTAATGACAACGCAAAAAGTGTCGTCATTGTTGGTAACACAGAATGACAAGCTTACCGGCATTGTTACCGATCGCGACTTGAGATCCCGGGTGGTTGCGGCTTCGTTAGATACCCATTTGCCGGTAAGTGAAATTATGACGCAAAGCCCTGCGCAAATAACTGGAAATAGGACTTTGTTTGATGCGCTAGCACTAATGACAGAAAAAAATATCCATCACCTGCCCGTTATCGATCATCAGTCACTGGTGCCCTTAGGTATGGTAACGGCGAGTGATATTATTCGCCATCAAAGGGGCAACGTTCTCTTCATTATTGGCGAGCTTAGTAAAGCTGAAAACTTGTATGAATTGACTCGGCTGTCCTGGCAGCTACCTCACTACTTTGCTGCTCACGCAAAAAAAGCGGGGGATTATGATATCGCCGGAAAAATTTTGTCTCAGGCCACCGACATTATGACAAGAAAGTTGATTGGCTTTTTTCAACAAGCCAACGGCAAAGCCCCTATGATGTTTGCTTGGCTTGTGTATGGTTCTCAGGCAAGAGAAGATCAAACAATGGGCTCAGATCAAGACAACGGCTTGTTATTGGCAAAGGCCCCGACTAAAGCGCAGGCTGACTACTTTTCCAAGATGTCGGAATATGTTTGCAATGGCCTAGCAAAGTGCGGCATAAAGTTGTGCGATGGCAACATAATGGCCAGTAATCCCGCGCTTCGGCTGTCACTAGACGAGGCCATAGAGGAGGCACGGCACTGGGTAAAGGCACCGACAAAAGACGCCATCATGCACTTTAATATCTTTCTTGACGTGCGCTGCGCCGCAGGTGACGTCAGCCTGTTTAAGCAGCTACAAAAACAGCGCGCTCCTCTTATGCAACAAAACATGTTTTTGGCCGCTCTGGCAAGACACAGTAATGAGATTTCTGTTCCGTTATCGATGTTTCAGAAGTTTATTTATGAAAAAGCGAAAAACGACAAACAAAAAGAAAAGGATGTCATTGACCTTAAAACCCGAGCGGTAGCGTTAATTAATAATATAGCCCGTATTTATGCATTGGCAGACGGGATCACACTACCTAATACCCTTGCTCGTTTAGACGCATTATCATCTCGCTCTCAACTGTCAAAACGAGATGCCACTAATTTGCGCGACATTTGGCTTTTTTTAAACAGATTGCGCTGGCGTCATCAGTTGGAAAATAAAGTGACCGACAATAGAGTGTCGATATCGAGTCTATCGTCCATAGAAAAACATCAGCTTAAAGCTGCATTTAAAGCCATAGATAGAACCAATCAGGCAATGGTAATGAAGTTTTCTGGCGGCGTAGGTTAAATGCGATGATAAAGCAGTTTATACAAGCGTGCGCCTCAGTGTTTTTCGATAAAAACAGGTTTAAAGCAAAGCTTCGAGAACGCTATGTAGGTAAGACTTCATTTGCCGCTATCGATTTAGAACTTACCTCCCTGCAGCCGTCTAAAACACAAATAACCTCATTGGGTTATGTGGAAGGTAAGAGGATGCGAATTTCTCTTGCATCAAGCGGATATCACGTAATTAATACCCGTGCTGACTTAGGGCAAAGCCCGGTCATTCATGGTTTAACGCAAGACATATTAGAAAGAGGAGAGGAGCTTGACGAAGCACTGCGTCACTTACTGCCACTACTAAAGCGTAATATCCTGATATTTCATAACGCTAAACTTGACCTAATGGCACTTGACCGGGCGTTCAAGCAGAATAATTTACAAACAGTAGAGGTGATTTACATTGATACCCTACAACTGGCGCTATATCAGTTAAACAAACAACATCAAGTTCTTCCTAATAATAGCGCTACGCTTACGGTGTGTCGGCAGCGCTTAGACTTACCCGCCTTTCCCGCCCACAATGCATTAGACGATGCGTTAGCCACGTTACAGTTATTTTTTGCGCAACTAAACGAATTAGGGATTACCGGC
>Ga0208063_1000468_pt1 | contig 12942 bp, 20 predicted proteins | sample DeeseametaMP0203_FD_184219 | JGI IMG/M metagenome (GOLD analysis project Ga0208063, IMG submission 184219) | Marine microbial communities from the Deep Atlantic Ocean - MP0203 (SPAdes) | ecosystem: Environmental > Aquatic > Marine > Oceanic | place: South of Cape Verde, Atlantic Ocean... | reverse complement strand
TCATTGGCACATAGACCCGCCATATAACAATAAGGCTGGTTCCAGATACCCGTTTAGTGAAATTAATTATGAGCATCTAGCAAACTGGTGCAGAAGCAGAAACGGGCAAGTTGATGTTTGTGAGAATTCTGGTGCCTCTTGGCTTCCATTCGAAGACCTTTGCGAAGTTGTCAGTTCTCGTGGTCGTAGAACTGGCTATAAGTCAAAAGAGGCAGTGTGGAGAAAATTAGAACAAGAAATAAAAATAGGTGACGCAGCATGAACCAACACCAATTAGAAAACCGCTCACTACGCATTAAGCGTGAAACCAAAAGCCCAACTTTGCAAAAGCGCGCTAAGTCTTGCCGCATCAATGAAGAGTATCGCGATGCCAGTGCAATAGCGTTAAGTGATCAAGAGCACTTTAATGCGTTATGGAAGGAGTTAGAGGCGTGAAAGTTTTAGTTGCTTGTGAATACAGTGGAGTTGTAAGGGATGCCTTCATTGCTAAAGGTCATGAGGCTATAAGTTGCGACTTACTTCCTACTGAAGCGCCTGGGCCGCATTATGAAGGTAGCGTTTTCGATATTATCGATTACCCATTCGATTTGATGGTGGCGCACCCGCCTTGCACTCATCTTAGTGTCAGCGGGTCTAGGCATTTTGCCGCAAAAAAGATGAATGGTAGGCAGTACGCTGGCGCAAGCTTCTTTATGAAGTTAGTGAGGCGCTCTGAGCACATTCCAATGACCGCGATAGAAAACCCCGTTTGTATTATGTCAACGCTTTACAGAAAGCCAGATCAGATTATTCAACCTTGGCAGTTTGGGCACGGCGAAACGAAAGCGACATGCTTGTGGCTGAAAGGCTTACCGAAATTAGAACCAACAAAAATTGTCGATGGTCGCGAAAACAGAATCCATAAAATGCCACCGAGCAAAGACAGAGGGAAGCTAAGAAGCGCAACATATCAAGGTATTGCTGATGCAATGGGCGATCAATGGGGCAAAGCTTATAAAAGATGCGAGGTGGCATAGTGAAAGGTCAATTCCGCGTTATCAATAGTCAACAGTCACTAGATGCAGCCATACAAGAATTGCGTGAAAAGTGGCACCAAAACAAATGGCTAATGATGCAAACCACAACTGAGAAGCAGCGCAGCCAGTTACAAAATAATGCGCTTCATGTGTGGCTAACTCAGGTGTCTCACGCGCTCAATGATAAAGGCATGGACGTAAGGCAAGTGCTTCAGTTGAGCAAACGCCAAGAAATACCGTGGACGATGGAAGCGGTTAAGCAGCATTTGTGGAAGCCGGTGCAAGAAGCGTACATGGGCGAGAAATCCACTACACGCGCAAGTAGCACCGATTATCCAGCTATCTACGACATTTTAAACAAAACACTGGTTGAGAAACTTGGGGTATTCGTTCCTTGGCCTTGTAAAGAGAATATGGGGCAGCGCCAATGAAATCACGCCGTTGCTCACACTGCAAAAAGAAAGGTCCACAAGAGGAAATGCTACTAAGGCAGCTAAAAGCCTTTTGCGGTACCAACTGCTTTGCAGAGTGGGCGGCAGCTAACGTTTCTAAACTGGCCAAAAAGGGGAAGCAAATTGAATCGAAGCGACTCAAGGCAAAGAAAGAAAGACTTAAAACAAAAGGCGAACACCTACGCGAAGCACAAGTGGCATTCAACGCCTATATCCGGTTACGGGATGCAAAAGAGCCGTGTATCAGTTGCGGTAGGTTCCACACTGGCAAGTACGATGCGGGGCATTACCGAAGCGTAGGCAGTTCACCAGAGTTACGTTTTGATGAAGACAACTGCCATCGTCAGTGCGTGCCCTGTAATCAGCACAAGTCGGGGAACCTGATTAGTTATCGAATTAACCTGGTTAAGCGGATAGGGCAAGAGCGAGTAGATAAGCTTGAGGGCCCACACGAACCCAAGCACTACACAATTGAGCAGATACAAGAAATTAAAGCGCATTATCGCAAGCAGTGTCGCGAAATGCAGAAACAAGACGCGGCATAAGGTTAACACTATGGCACACCCAATAAGAGAATTAAGCAAAATGACAACACGCTCAAAAAATCCCGATGGCATGCCGTTTGGCGGTGTAGCACCTGATGCGCTAGAAGTTGCTGGCGCACTGGCTATGCGGCACCCGGACACAGGTGAAAAGTTAATCCGACATGCGTATTACCTTGCTAGATTACTGTATGCCGATGATAGAAATTCTCGCGTTCACGTAAAAGCCGGTGTAATGAGCGTAATGATAGAGAAAGAGATTGATTTGCCTGATGTGTCAGTAGCTAAGTTAATCAATTGCGCTATTAAAGAGATTCAAATGCCAATTATGCGTTTAAATCGCAAGACTGGCGAGCAAGAGATTAAACCAACCAGCAAGAGCGAAATATGTCGCAGGTTAGGGGTTAAGGGCAATAAACTTCCAGTTAAAATAGAGGCCGCTTACAACGCGATAATTCAGCAGTTATTCACCTGGAATGACCTGGCGCTGAGGCACATAAACGCAGCAATGCGAGAGGATGAAGCGGCATGATTGAGCTTATCTTGGCTATATCTATAATATTTGTAGTTTATGTGATGTTACCGCCTTATATCCTAACAGGCATGGGTCTCAATGATTCCTCTAGGAATTTTAAAAGAAACTATGTTGAAAGGTTTAAGCAGTTTCATCTATTTATGGGTGCCATGTATGTTGCTGTGGGGATTTTCTTCGCCTTTATATGGGCTTTTAACGTTGTGCTGAGGGCAGCAGCATGAACTTATACACTTATTGCTTCCTAAGTAAAATTTTAGCTATTGGCGGCTCACTATTTTGCTACTACATGACCGATTCTTTATGGTCATTTCTGTTTTTGCTTTTTGCTTCCAGCGTGGTTGGAGAAGATGAGTCGAATGAAAAGAAGCACTTAAAAAGAAGTGTTGACTCATTACCGAGCTTTGCATAGTATATAACCATACTAGCGTTACCTCACACAAAGCCCTGACCTTACCAGTCGGGGCTTTTTTTATGGCTGAAATTTATGTTTCCTTATGGCAAAACTTCACAAGCGCGTCTTGATACGTGCCATGTTGATATACAGGTTATATTCAACGAAGTAAAAAAGGTTATTAACGCGTCTATCTTCTGCGGCCATCGCGGCGAGAAAGAACAAAACAAGGCCTACGCCGATAAGTTAAGCCAATTGCGCTGGCCTGATTCGAAACACAATAAAACCCCCTCACTTGCTATAGATGCCGGCCCTTACTTCATTGAGCTAACAAATACAGACTGGAAAGACGAATTAGCATTTGCTGTATTCGCTGGTCACGTAATGTGTATTGCTCGTCAGCTTTATGCTGAAAAGAAAATTACCCACTTACTACGGTGGGGTGGTGATTGGGATATGGACGGTAGAAGCCGCGATGAAAGGTTTCTCGACTTGCCACACTTCGAATTGTATAAGCCATAGGGTGATTAAATGAATTGGTCAGACGTAGGCGGGTTTCTAAAAGAAAACAAAACAGGCGTAGCCGGTCTCGTTGGTTCGCTACTAACGGGTAACGTAGTTGGCGCAGTAAGCGCAGGGGCCTCAATGGTTGCTCAAGCTACTGGCACTACAAACCCTGATGAAGCGTTAGCGACACTGCAAAGTAACCCTGAAGCAATGGTGAGGCTAGAAGAAATCGCCGCAGCACGCGAAGCGGAAGTAAACAGGCACATTGAGTCAACGCTTAAAATCGAACTTCAGCACAAACAAGCTGTATTTGAAGATGCACAGCGTAGCCATTCAGAGACACAAGCCACTATACGCAATGGCGATAATGCAGAGGGCGGCGTAAAGTACGTAAGACCTACACACGCTACATTGTCATTGATTGCTGGCATCGTTTACGCGTTTATCACTGACTCACCAGACCTACTAATACTAAGCGCGTTCCTTACTCTACCGTTTACTTATGCGGGTTTGCGAGAAATCGGCAAACGCAACGTATTGGCGTTTAATAGTAAAAAGTAACCCTTTGTCTAATTCCCAATGGAACAAAATTTGAATAACCATGTTGTTGAAACCACGAAAAGGACAACAGCATGAACACTCACTACCAACACGAATACAATCAAGAAATGGCCGATAAATCATCAATAACGACCTACATTGGAGGCGGTATCTCAGCATTTTGGGGAATACTCACTTCACAAGAGTTCGGTATCTTAATCGGCATGTTGGTAGGTATAGCTGGTCTATGTCTGAACTACTACTTCAAGAAGCGTGATGACAAGTACAAGTTGGCAGAAGAGCGAAGAAAGCAAGAGCTTCACGAGTTGACGATTAAGGCAATGGCAGAAAACAAAGAGGGCTAAACGTGGCATTCACCACCGTAACTACCGCGGATGGTTTAGAAGTCGAATCCGAATTAACAGGCGCTACGCTCAGGGTATACAGCCCACAACGAGCAAAGCGCCTTTTTACTGTCAACGTTTCACATAACGGCCAAGGCAAAGCAAGACTCACCAACGCTTACGGTACCTACTCATTCAAAGTAAGAGTGGCAATCAAAGCCTGGCTACAACTCAATAACTTTACTTCCTACACCTTTGAGCGCGGAGCGCCCCACGATGGGCAGCGTTCACTAGGTGGGATAGTTCCTTTAACTGCATAGAGAAACAAACAATGTCCACCAAAAAGCTGACAAAAAAACAAGAGTTGTTTGTCAGTGAATACCTCATTGACTTAAACGCAACTCAGGCAGCTATACGGGCTGGTTACAGTGAAAATACTGCAAGGTCGGCAGGTTGCGAGAACCTTACAAAACCGAACATTCAAGATGCCATACAGGAAGCGCAAAACAAACGGCTCGAAAAGAACGAAGTCAATGCTGATTACGTGCTTAGGCGCCTTATTGAAATTGATGAAATGGACGTTGCTGATATTTTGGATGATAGCGGTCATATCAAGCCCATTACGCAGTGGCCTAAGTCGTGGCGTAGAACAATTTCGGGCTTGGATATTCAAGAGTTAATGATGGGCGAAGTGGAAACTGTACTTCGCAAAATCAAATGGCCCGACAAAGTGAAGAACCTAGAGTTGCTAGGTAAGCACATCGACGTTCAGGCGTTTAAAGAGAAGCGTGAAGTAGAAGGCGAGTTAACCGTTAACAACCTTATCGCCGAGATCTCTGAAAGCAACGGTGAAACACGCGCTGTTTTGCCTAAACATGCAAAGTAAATAAATAAGTATTCCGTTTTATTAAAAATATACGGGGTATATATCTTAGAAAGTGGATATTAATGCAAAATGACTGAGGAAGAATTAAAAGCCAACCTCAGTGACTGGCGTTGGCGTATCAATAATCTGTATTACATAACAGATAACAAAGCTAGAAAAATCAAGTTCAGGCTCAATGATGCGCAAATGACGTTCTTCGAGGGGATGCACTACCGAAATATTATTCTGAAAGCGAGACAGTTAGGCTTTACCACTTTCACAATGATATTTATGTTGGACGCATGTTTGTTTAATAACAACACAAGATGCGCAGTAATTACGCATAGCCGCGATGACTCCATCAGGCTCTTCCGTGAAAAGATAGAGTTTGCTTACAACGCATTACCGCCAACGCTACAAGCGATGATGCCAGCGACTATTGCAAGAGCCGGTGAACTGGTATTTAAAAACGGCTCATCTATTGCGGTCGGCACCTCGTTTCGTGGTGGCACGCTCACCTACTTGCATATCAGTGAGTTTGGTAAAATCTGCGCCAAGTACCCGCACAAAGCAAAAGAGATTGTAACGGGTGCATTTGAAGCGGTATCGAAAGACTGTGTTATTACCATTGAATCTACCGCCGAAGGTAAAGCAGGGTATTTCTACGATTACTGCCAAGAAGCATTAAACAGGCAGCGTAAAGGCATGAAGCCTGGTCAAATGGATTGGGAGCTATTCTTCTTCCCTTGGCATGAAAACCCTGATTACACACTGGACGATGAAAACGTTGTCGTTCCTGATAGATTACTCGAGTACAGCTACAAGCTAGAGCAAAAGTACGCAATTCGCCTAACCAATGGGCAATTGGCGTGGTACACCTCAAAAGAAAAGTCATTGGGCTCAGATATTCGCCGTGAATATCCTGCAACGCCAGAAGAGGCGTTTGAACAGTCCATTGAAGGTGCTTATTACCATCGCCAGATAAACGACATTTACGCGACAGGCCGGCTAACCAGCGTGCCGTTTGAGCCAAGCGCTTTGGTTCACACGTTTTGGGATTTGGGCATGTCCGATACCATGAGTATTTGGTTTATCCAGCAGGTCGGGCGTGAGTACCGCGTTATCAATTATTATCAAAACTCCGGTGAAGGGCTCGCTTTCTACAAGACTGTGCTTGATGAACTGAGGGAGAAGCTTCATTACAGCTACGGATTTCACGTAGCGCCGCATGATATTGCGGTTAGAGAGCTAGGCACCGGTAAATCTCGACTAGAAACGGCTCAATCACTTGGTATCGACTTTATCACGGCACCTAAATTATCTATCGCTGATGGCATTGAAGCGGTCCGAACCGTCCTACCGCTTTGTTGGTTTGACGAAGCGAAGACAGAAAAAGGCTTCTCTGGCCTGTCATCTTACCGTAAGGATTGGGATGACAAGCACGGCGTATGGAAGTCACAACCGCTTCACGATGAAGCCAGCCACTCGTCAGACGCATTCAGAACATTTGCCGTTGCGCTAAACGAAATAAGAGATCGCATGAACGAATCATTTCACACAGGCTTTGCAGAAGTACAAGTGCAAAGCTCAGGAGGTTGGGCATAATGCTGGTAGTTAAAAACGCGGAACAGCTACAAAAAGAAGATGAAGCAGCGAAGAACGCTAAAATTGAAGCTGAACGCCAAGCAACACAGCCACGCATTGTAGATAACCTGGCGGCTCACGTTCATAAATGCTGGAACACGGCGAAAAATCACAAAATGGATATTGCTGATAGGCTCACCAATTGCCTACGCCGCCGTAAAGGTGAGTACAGCCCACAAAAATTAGCTGATATTCGCAAGCAAGGCGGCAGTGAAATTTACATGAATCTCACTGGCACAAAGATTCATGCCGCAAAAGCATGGTTAAGTGACTTGTTTGCATCCAGCAATGACCGTCCTTTTCACATAGAAGCTACGCCGGTTCCTGAATTACCGCCAGAAATTGCACAGAGCATGATTTCTATTGCTATTCAAAACGCAATGATGACTGCGGGAAGCAGAGAAGAAATTGCGGCAATGACTGAACAAGTCTTGCAGCAGCACGAAGAGCGCATTAAATCGGAGATAAACGAAGAGGCCGAAGCGCGTATGGAAAAGATGGCCGAGCATATTGAAGATATGATGGTCGAAGGTGATTTCCGTGGCGAGTTCGATGCGTTCTTAGATGATTTGGTTACCTATCCCTTTGCTATTTTGAAAGGCCCAATCTATCGCAAGCAGAAGCGCGTTAAGTGGGTGCAGGATAAGCAGACCGGAAAGCATGTAGCAAAAATGGAAGACAAGTTGGTACGCAAATTCAGACGCGTGAGCCCGTTTGACTTCTATCCTTCACCGTCTACTACAAACATTGGTGACCACTGGCATATTGAACACGTGCGCTTTACGCCTAGCACGCTCACATCAATGCGGGGCTCTAAGGGCTACAACAGCCAAAACATTGCTTTAGCATTGAACGACCACCGATTAGGTTTGCGCCAATGGGTGTTTGAAGACTCAGAGCGTGAGCGCCTAGAAGGTAAGCGCAACTTCAATCATCACCAGTATGAAAACATCGATGGCCTAGAGTTCACAGGTTGGATCCAAGGTAAGCAGTTAATCGAATGGGGCATTGAGCAACAGATTAATGACCCTTACGAAGAATACCCAGTAACCGTAGTGGTTGTGGGCAACTACACCATAAAGGCGTCGGTTAATCCTGACCCGAACGGTAAGCCAGGTTATTACAAAGCTACGTTTCGCAGTATTCCCAATTCATTTTGTGGTGAAGCACTGGCCGAAATCATTGAAGACATTCAAGACGCAGCGAACGCGACCATGCGAGCGCTAATCAACAACATGGCGATTGGCGCACAGCCACAGATAGCCATTGATTTGGCGCAGATACCACAAGGCGCGAACATTACCAGTATTCATCCGGGTAAAATCTGGCAATTCAGCAGCAAGGGCGTAAATGGTGCAGGGCAAAGTAAGCCGGGTATCAACTTCTTTAGTCCTGATATAAAGGCAAACGAATTGCTAGCGGTGTACGAAAGATTTGAGCGATACGCCGATGATAAGAGCGGTATCCCCGCTTATGCGTATGGTTCAGACCAAGCAGCAGGCGCAGGAAAAACCGCGTCAGGTTTGTCTATGCTGATGAATGCAGCCAGTAAATCGATGAAAGAAGTGGTGCGAGCAGTAGACATTCACGTAATTGAGCCGCTTGTTTCTAATCTCTATACAAGTGCCATGATTGACCCTGATGTGCCTGAAGACATTAAGGGCGATGCACAAGTGAAAGCACGTGGCTCTGATGCGCTGATGCACAAAGAAGCCACAGCAATGCGACAAGCTGAGTTCCTAGCCACGACTAACAACCCAACTGATATGCAAATTATTGGGCTGGAAGGGCGAAGAGTGTTACTTGATAGCGCAGCAAAAGCCGCTGACTTACCTGCAGCGCGTTTCGTTCCTACTGAAGACGAGCTTAGGCAAAAGCTAATGCAAGAAATGGCAGCGGTTCAGCAGCAGGCGGCAGCACAAGGGCAGGTGCCGCAATGATAACCAATCTAACGGTACCGCAATTAAAGTCGCTCATTTACCTAAAGAACGTTCACACAGAGCACTACAACAACATTCAAGACATTATCACTATGCTGGTAGAGCAAAACGTTGAAGCGCTAAAAAGCGCAGTGAACACACAAGAAATGTTTAAAAGCCAAGGCGCTATTTACACGTTAGAAGAATTAATGGAATTACTGGATGACCCGAAGACCACATTGGATCGGATTGAACAGTAATACCAACCGCGCCCAAACGGGCAAAACACAAAGGTCGCTATCCAGCGGCCTTTTTTTATACCTAAACGAAAGTGAACACCAGTGGGGAAGACCTTCGAGGATCCCAAACAAACTGAATCACCGAGGATAAAACACAATGGCTTTACCAAAGGCAATGCAAGACGCAAATGAAAAAGCAAACGAGTTAATTCGCCAGCAAAGCGAAGGGCAAAAATCAGATCCCGAACAAGGGAACACTGAGCAGCCACAGCCGCAAGCGCAGCAACCACAAGAGAACAGAACACCCGAGCAGCCACCACAGCCGCAGCAATCGGAATCTGAGCAAACGTGGAAGCACAAATACAGCGTACTGCAAGGAATGTATAACGCCGATACCAAAAAGCTGAAAGAGCAGCTTCAAGAGGCTCAACAGCGCAGCCAAGACCCAAGCTTACAACACCGTTTACAGGCCTTAGAGTCTGAAAACTCGCAACTGAAGCAACAATTAGAGCAACAGCAGCAGGCGAGCACACCTAGCGGTGAAGTAAAACTTAATCAAACCTTGGTTGACGAGTACGGCGAAGACTTTGCACGCGCAGTAGCAGAGCAGTCTAGCGCAGGTTCAAGCGACCTGATTAACCAACTGAACCAGAAGATAAGCACACTTGAATCAAAGCTTAATCAAACCGAGCAGGTAACCACGCAAACAACGGAAGCTATGCGTTTTCGTGAGTTGAATGCGGAATTAAGCAAGCAAGGTATTGATTTTGAGCAAGTGAATAACGATCCGATGTTTCACAACTGGCTAGCTGCCATCGATGACGCAAGCGGCGAACAGCGCAACACGCTGATGAACAACGCGTTCAACCGGGGCGATATCAATCGCACCGCATACTTTTTCACAGCCTTTAAAGCCCAAGAGGGCTCCAACTTCAATAACAACCCATTAGCAAACCATGTTGATGTAACCAGCCGCGCCCCTGGCGATGCCGCTGGTGATGACAACGTATGGACCAAAGCGCAGATGGATAAGCTATATGCTGACAGACGCGCCGGTAAATTGACTGATGCAGAGTTTCAGGAGTGGGAGCGAAAACTATTTTCCGCAATGCAAGAAGGTAAGTACCTTCCCTAGCGGTTTTTTTGGAGTAATTAAAAATGGGTTATCCAGTAGCTACCGGTGCAGCAAACTATTCAAACACTGGTGCAAACAACAACTCTAGCTTTATCCCTGAAATTTGGTCAACGAAGTTACTGACCAAGTATTACGAAAACTGTGTTTACATGGAAATTGCAAACACTGACTACGAAGGTGAAATCAAGTCGCATGGTGATAAGGTTCAAATCCGCACCATTCCTGATATCACCATCCAAGACTATGAGAAAGGTCAAGACCTAGACTACGAACAGCCAGAAAGTGCGCCTGTGTCGCTAACTATCGACCAAGGCCATTACTTTGCGTTCAAAGTGAACAGTGTTGATGCGTACCAAGCAGATATCAATCTGATGGACACGTTCTCACAAGACGGTGGCATGAAAATGAAGCGCCGTGTTGATGCCAACGTATTGGGCTCTATCTACGCCGGTGCAGCAGCGGTGAATGCTGGCGCTAACGCGGGTAAAGATTCAGGTTCATTGAACTTGGGTACCGCAGCTGCACCTATTGAAATCACAAAAGCGAATATCGTTGATGTGTTAGTCGAGCGCTTTGGTGTATGTCTTGATGAAACGGACACGCCAGATGAAGACCGCTACGTGGTTCTTCCCCCTTCAATGTGTGCACGCATCAAAACGTCAGAACTGAAAGACGCGAGCTTAACCGGTGACGGTAACTCTACTCTTCGCTCGGGCAAAATCGGCATGATTGACCGTCTTCACATTTACTCTTCACGTAACTTGAACGTTACTAGTGGCGCGTATGATGTGTTGTTTGGTCACAAGTCAGCGCTATCGTTTGCCGCACAAATCACTGAAATGGAAAAACTAAAGAACCCGAAAGATTTCGGTGACTTGGTTCGTTCACTGTTTGTGTACGGTTTTGATGTGTTGCTACCTGAGCAACTTGGTCACAGTGTAATGCGCCTGGGTTAATTCCGCGCATAACGTAAACCCTTTCGCCCCCTTAATTGGGGGCTTTTTCGTTTAAGGAGCCTAGAAAATGGCACAAGCAAAACCAACGACTGAAGGTGCAGTTGATTTACAAGATAACGCTACCGCTGAAGCACCTGATTATCTTCAAGCTAAATCTGGTCGCGTCTTCAAAGCAACACCTTACCTTGTGAAGCAGTGGCGCAAAGGCAAGTTCGGCATGATCAAGGCCACTAAAAAAGACTACGACGATGCTGTAAAGGCTGAAGCCGCTAAAGCCAAAGAAGCGTAAGAACGAGGTTTACCAATGTCAAATATTAAAGTCGTAGACGTAATTGAGCGTGTGAATACTATTGTTGTTGATACAACAAAAACACGCTGGCCTTACGAAGAGCTACTAACCTGGTACAACGATGCAGTATTGGCAGTGGTAAACCGCCGCCCCGATGCGAGCATTAAAAACATTGACTTCACCATTACGCCAAATAAGTCAAAGCAAACATTGCCGGTTGACGGTTTGCGCTGGATGGACGTAGTATCGAATGTCCTAACGGGTAAGCCTATTCGCAAAACCAAACGCTTGCAGTTGGACGATCAAGTTCCTAATTGGCACAAGAAGCCAGGCAGTGAAGTCGCAAGCTATGTGTTTGATGAACGCGACCCCAAGACCATTTATATTTATCCGCAGCCCACTACGGCAGTAGATTTAAACATCTTCTACACCGTAGCCCCAAGTCCAGTCACTATCACGGATTTTGAGAGCGACAACACCACACTGTCTATCGATGATAGCTACCTAAACGCTATTGTGGATTTTATGTTGTACCGCGCTTACTCCAAAGATGCCGACTATGCCGCTAACGCGCAACGTGCGTCACAGCATTACCAAGTATTCCAAGCGGAACTTGGCGATAAGAGCGGCATAGACACAGCGTTTAACCCACGTAACGGACGAGACTCAAATGCCCCAACTGCTTGATATGGTAACGTTAGTCGCGCCTTTCGCGCCTAACGTGCCAGCCTTCACTGCAGCAAGCGCTATTAGGGATGCGGCTAGGCATTTTTTTAAAGAAACATTTGCCTATCAAATGGAAGTTGAGATTGATGCGGAGCCAGGCGTTAAAAAATACCCATTAGATCTGTTTTGCTCTGATGTAGAAATTGTATCGACGCTAGAAATAAAAAAAGCGAACGGCAAGCCGCTTAATCATTTACCCAAGGAGCCTGAGCAAGACGTCGAAGGCTCTCCCATTGGTTACTTAGGCTCTTTTGACCGCCATGTTGTGCTTTACCCAATACCAAATGAAGCGCAAACGCTAACGGTTAAAGTTGCAGTAAGGCCGCGTTTTGACGCTGAAGAAATTGAAGACTCAGTGTTTGGTGTTAATGCAGAAGGCTTGCGATGGGGGGCGCTAGCTATCCTCAAAAAGCAGCCAGGTACAGACTGGTTCTCGCCTGCCGAGGTAAGTTATTACGAAGATTTATTCCTCGATGCAATCAACAAACGTGCGTATGAAGTTCGCTTGAACAACATGCCCAACAACATGAGGCTGGATATTCCTAGCTTCAATTAGCTTACGGCGCCACCAATCCCACACAGACGAACAACTTACCGCAAATACCCAGGCTTTTTTGTAAAAGCCCAATGACTACTCATTTATAGCAAAAATTCAGCAGGATAAATATGGCATTTTTTGACTTCACGGGCGCTAATGGCAGCCCTATACCAGACTTCTTCACGCAAGAGGCGGGAACACCGGAGATACGCAACAACCGGTTAACGCTTTCCGAAGTGACCACCGCAAGTCGCTGGGCAGTAAGTTACCCTGCTAACATTGCAGACACCCAATCAGTGCAGGG
>Ga0208063_1000457_pt1 | contig 13202 bp, 8 predicted proteins | sample DeeseametaMP0203_FD_184219 | JGI IMG/M metagenome (GOLD analysis project Ga0208063, IMG submission 184219) | Marine microbial communities from the Deep Atlantic Ocean - MP0203 (SPAdes) | ecosystem: Environmental > Aquatic > Marine > Oceanic | place: South of Cape Verde, Atlantic Ocean | collected... | reverse complement strand
TTTCTTTGGTGGCGTGATACTGTTCAGCCGCTTCCCGAAACGTCAGGCGCTTGGCTTGGGCGGCAATATGGGCAGCGCGGGCGGCTTGGCGCTCTGCTACCGGGTCGATACCTTGCGCCAGCTTTTCGCGTAATTCTCGGGCCTTGTTGCGGGCGTCACCAAGGGAAACGGCGGGGAAGCTCCCCAGACCAAAGCCACGGCGGCGCTGGCCTACCATCACGCGCAATACCCACGAACGCCCACCACCGGGGCTAACTTGTAACAGCAGGCCGGGCACTCCCCCTACGGGGTGGAAGCCGGGGCGGTCTATCCGCCTCACTTCAGCCGCGCTTAACTCTTTCGCCACCTTTGGCATCGCCTTTACTCCTATGCGCCATCCCATTAGCCAACCTATTAGCCATAAAGAATAGCATAGGGTGATACTAGACGATACAGGACAAGATAGGCAAAGCCAGTAAACACAAGGCTTTCAGCAGCTTATGGCTCCAGCATGGCATGGCGTGATACTGCCCATAGGGGGACGCCGCCTCCACCACCTACCTAAATTCAGATGCTTCCATATAGGTCTGAATGACGCTGAAAAGCCCGCCCCGTGCGGGTTTTTTTGTGCCTGTATGCTTTCGCATCACTCTATACAGCATTGCGCACCGTGTATGCCTGTGTGCATGCCGCCCCCCTCCTGTGTGTTGATCCCCCCTACCGGCCTTCGTCTTGATTTCTCACGAGTGCTGAGACGGCTGGAAGTGGCTTTCATTGTGCCGATAAGCCGTGTCTAGCACATTGACTGGTAATGGTAGGGTTACTTATAGCCGACTATCGTCTAACTAATTCAGCCTAAATTCATTACATTATCTGGCGAAATTTACTATTAGCGAAACGGATAATTTCCAAAAAAAAGACGCAATAACTTATTTATCACAGGCTTTCATTCGGTTTTATTCCGTATTGCAGCGCAATATCGCTTGCTAAACTAGCGTCGCTTATTCCCCCTTCTTTTAACCATTATAAGGATAAACACACTATGATGACGTTACATCATGACCCAGGCCAGCTTCGAGTGACTCGTTGCTGGCCTTTTTTGTTAGCGGCCTTATTATTTTTTATTAGCCCAGCCGCTTTCGCGGTCACAGGTGAGATTGATTTAACCACCTCTGCGGTAGGGTTCTTCGCGGTGGCAATCTTTGTCCTGGCCTATTCCTTGGTCATGGCCGAAGAGAAAATCCACATGCGCAAATCCAAGCCTGTGTTGGTGGCCGCCGGTATTATTTGGGGACTCATTGGCTGGGTATATGTCCAGAACGGCATGTCGGATACGTCCGAGTACGCGTTTCGCGTGACGCTTCTGGAGTTTACCGAGCTAATGTTGTTCCTGCTGGTCGCCATGACGTATATCAACGCCATGGAGGAGCGCCGAGTATTTGATGCGCTGCGCTCTTGGATGCTGCGCAAAGGCTTTAACTATCGTACGCTTTTTTGGCTAACGGGCGGCCTTGCCTTTATTCTTTCTCCGATTGCCGACAACTTAACCACTGCGCTGCTAATGTGTGCCGTCATCACTAAAGTAGCCGAAGGCGACAAACGCTTTATTAACCTTGCTTGTATCAATATTGTGGTCGCAGCAAACGCAGGCGGTGCTTTTAGTCCGTTTGGCGATATTACAACGCTGATGGTATGGCAGGCCGGTCTGATTGAATTCCAGGAGTTCTTTATCCTGTTTATTCCGTCGCTGGTTAACTTTCTGATCCCAGCGATGGTAATGAGCCTGTTTATTAAAGATCAAAAGCCCAGCAGCGTATATGAGGATGTACAGCTCAAGCGCGGAGCGCGACGCATTATTGCGCTCTTCTTGCTGACCATTGGCACAGCGGTGCTGTGTCATACACTGCTTAACCTTCCGCCCGTGCTGGGCATGATGACCGGCCTAGGCTACTTACAGTTTTTTGGTTACTACCTACGCCAGAGCCTACCCCGTTCACTGGAACGCAAGCGGGAACGCTATAGCCGCCTGGGTGACAACAAAAAGCTGGAACAGCTAGGGGGCGTCGTGCCGTTTGATGTCTTCAACCGCGTTGCTCGGGCAGAGTGGGACACACTGCTGTTTTTCTACGGGGTAGTGATGTGCGTCGGTGGCCTTGGCTTTATGGGTTACCTGGGGCTGCTTTCAGAAGCACTCTACACCGGCTGGAACGCTACGTGGGCGAATATTGCGCTAGGGGTAGTGTCTGCAGTGGTTGATAACATCCCGGTCATGTTCGCCGTACTTACCATGGAACCTGAAATGTCTCATGGGCACTGGCTGCTAATCACGTTGACGGCGGGCGTAGGTGGTAGCCTGCTATCGATTGGCTCAGCCGCTGGCGTGGCCGTGATGGGTCAAGCGCGCGGTTCTTATACCTTTATGGGGCACTTGCGCTGGTCGCCCGTGATTTTGCTGGGGTATATCGCCAGTATCCTGGTTCATATGTGGCTCAATGCCGAAAGCTTCGCGCTGTTTGGCTAGCCTTAGTAGGTAAACACGCTAGCCCGCCCAGCGCTCGTGCACTGGGCGGGCTTTTTAATACGCTTCGAAAAGATATTCAATGGGCGTGGGTCGCCCAAATAGATAGCCCTGATAGCGGTAGCAACCGTGGCCTTTCAACCAGTCGAGCTGCGTTAATTGATAAACACTCACGTTCTATGCTGCTGTCGAAAGCGGGCAAAAAGATCCATGGGCGACCACTTTCCTTGTAACCACGGCGCTAGTAAACGTGTTGAAAGCGGGATAAACACAAACACCATAACGGGAGTCAGCATCATGGTACTCATCAGCACCCGCGGAATGAGCGGCCACTCGGCTAACACACTGCCAAACGCCCACTGAAACAGTAGTGAAATGGGAAAAAACGCCAGCCAGACGGCTACGGCTTGCTTCCAGCGCGGTGGGGTAGCTCCAGGGCTTACCTTAAACCACGCATCCAAGCCTGTTGCCCGGTGCTCATGGGGCGCATCGTAAAGGCCTTTACCCCGCTCAAGCCAAGCATGGCGAGAGGCCGAATGCTCCCAAGCAGAAAGGGTTTCCTGGCTGTCAAAGCGAAAAATGATCTGATACTCATCATCTTCTTTAGGGGGCGCCAATACACCGGACCCCAAGTAGCCAGGAAAGTCAGCAGCGAGTTCACGACCTTCATTTAGCCAACGGTTAAAGTCTTGGTAGCGACTATTCGCGACGCGACGAGCCACCATCAATGTGACAGGTGAGGCAGACATGGGTAATCTCCTAATGTGTAAGCAGCTGCTGCCGGGTAGGCGAGCTGCAAGCATTCAGGCGGGTAGTCCTGAAGCATGTGCCACATTATACAGGCAATATTAATGCCATGTATGTATCACCGGCGCGGGATTGGATGACGCTGCTCGCCACGCTGAAACGCTCGAACATGCTGATAAATATCAATGGCACTTTGAATGGCATCGGCCTCTAACGCATCTGGCTCAATCACCGGGCCATCCACACCGCCATTTTTTCGCATTATTTCATCAACATCGGCGCGATAGCGATCCAGCAAATGCTTAATATTCATGCGGATTCGGTGTAGCTCTAAATTAAATGCTTGGCGCTGTTCGGTGCGCTTAAAGACATCAAGAGGGTTTTCTGCAGACTCAATCAAGCTATCTAAGGTGTTGCACACTAAACGCTCGGCGGTGTTTAAATTAGGTATGACGGAGTAAACAAGCTCATTCAGCGTCATTTTTGCATTATATTGGGGCATAAGCAGGCTCAGCGGCGATTAAGTGGAACAATATCGTGAAAACGACCTTGCTCGGTAAACGTTAACCGAAAAACACCATGAACCCCCTCCTCCCCCACCACGCGTCTAAGCGCTTGAGCAGGGAAAACAACCCAGCGACCATCTACACTTCGTGTACGCACATTGTCGTACTGCCCTTCATAGTGGGCAAGGCATTCGTTGACACTTAGATGAATAATGACGTCTATTGAGAGCATAACGTTGCGCAATTCGGCTGGCTCGCAGATACTCCATACTAACTGAAATGGCCTAAACATCGGTAATCGCTTATGGATATTTCTGCTTTAAATGCGTTTTCCGGCTCCACTGCGACTTGGTCGGCTTCCAACCTGCCTACTCCGCGGGTAGAGCGGAACGAGACTGGCAGTCAACGCTCTAAGGCCGACGGCCCGCTTTCCAACGCTGAGCCAAGCAAAGAGACAGACGAGCGTACAGAGAGTAGCGAAAAGACGGCGGGCCCTACTCGCCCTGATGGCACTCCGTTAGCCCCGGAAGAGATTCAGCAACTTGAGCAGTTAAAGCAGACAGATCGAGAAGTGCGCCAGCATGAAATGGCTCATCAAACAGCAGGCGGGCCCTACACAGGCGGTGCCTCTTACGATTATGAGGTCGGCCCAGACGGCAAACGCTATGCAGTAGCCGGTGAGGTGCCGATTGATTACGGTCCGGTTCCTGGCGATCCACAAGCTACAGTCGAAAAGATGCAGACAGTGATTGCAGCCGCCATGGCACCAGCTGATCCATCGCCAAAGGATCTGCAAGTTGCCGCTCAAGCACGGCAGTACTTACTCGAAGCAAAGCTAGAGGCCGCACAAAAACAGAGCGAGATGAACCAAGCGCGTGGCGAGCATGATAGTGAGCCTGCCAATGACGAGCCGCCCGAGCAGGCGGCTTAAACGCTAAATCATTTGAGCAACTATAGCGTGGCTAACGCTCGCCACTCATGACGCTGGGTCCAATGTGTTAGCCACTCTGATACGGCTTCTGGTGGCATTGGCCGAGCAATACCATACCCTTGGGCTAACTCACATCCCAGCGCCATTAGCGCCTTGGCATGCTCAAGCGTCTCTACGCCTTCGGCCAGCATTGGGCGTTTAAATCGATTCGCCATATAAATAACGCTTTCGACAATGGCCATATCATCCTGGTCGCTCAGCATATCGCGCACAAAGCTTTGATCAATTTTAATTAGATTGACAGGCAGTTGGCGTAAATGAGTTAACGACGAAAACCCAGTACCAAAATCATCAATGGCAAAACTGACTCCTAGCGCTTGGCAACTAGCCATATTTTTTAGCGCAGCTTTCACATCATGCATTGCCGCACTTTCCAATACTTCCAGCTTTAACAGTGAAGGCGACACCGTGGGGTAGCGGGCAAGCAGCTCTGCTAAGCGTTGGCTAAAGTTGCTCGCCAAAAGGTGCGTAGGGCTGATATTGACGTTAATCGGCATTTCAATACCGTCATTTTGCCACTGAGTCAGCTGTTGTAGCGCATGCTCTAACACCCACTCGCCTAGATCCACTTCCAGCGGGGTGGCATCTATAGTTGACAAAAACTGCCCAGGAGATAACAGCCCACGCTCGGGATGTTGCCAGCGAATTAATGCCTCAACACCCACAACCTGGCCGCTGCGCATATCTACCTGCGGCTGATAGAAAAGTCGTAGTTCGCCATGCTTTAGTGCATCCATAAAGCGCTGACGCTGCTCATGGCGTACCTGAAGCAGAAGGTCATGGGTAGGATCAAAAAGGTGGTAGGTATCCCGGCCGCGCTGCTTGGCGCGATACATAGCTTGGTTGGCATGGCGCAAAAGCACATCGCCTTGAGCATGATCGCTTGGGTAAGAAGTAACGCCTAAACTGGCAGTCAGGTAAATTGCTTGGCCTTCAACGATTAGCGGTTGGCGAATGGAGGCCAACAGCTTTTCAAAAAACGAGTCCTCGACACCATGGTGAAGCAGCAGTACAAACTCATCACCGCCAATACGAGCAAGTACATCATCACCAAACAGCAGATGACTGATGCGCTGCGCGAATGCTGATAATAACGTATCGCCTATCTGGGGGCCAAGGCGATCATTAATGGCTTGGAAGTGATCAATATCCAGAGAACAAATCGCCAGCGGTAGCTGCCGATGTTCCGAATGCTGAATAGACTCTTGGATAAGCTGAGTTAGCAGCTGCAGGTTTGGCAGCCCTGTTAACGCATCAAAATAGACTTCACGGTTCAAGTGACGGGCGTGGGAAGGAATGGCAGAAAGATCTGCCAGCACAATCACATGATGATCAATTCGACCCTGCTCATCCCGTACCCGGTTAATTGACATCATACCGGGGTAAAACTGCCCGTCGTGGCTACGATAACTAATCTGACTTTTACTGCGGTCACGCAGTTGAAGCTCCTCGCGTAACAGACGCGTGGTGCGACTATCATCAAGTGGCAAAATGCTAAACGCTTCCGGCGACCGGCCTCGAATTTCACTCAGCGCCAACCCCGTTAGCTCGCAGAAGGCTGGATTAGCATCCACCACAAGATTATCAGCATCGGTAATGATGATGGCCTCATTAGCGTAACGAAATGCCGATTCAGCAGGCGCTAAAAGCGTACTAGAATCGGTCACTGACATTGTGGCGGCGCTAAACGGCCAAGATACTGCTTGGGCAGCGGGGTGAGGCAAAGACTGCTCCTTCGAGTCGTTCAAGGGCGGGCGCATACGTCTCTGCTCTCCTCGTATAAGCTGGTTAAATTTAATGGCTTTCGATTATATTAACACCGTCTTGCTACATATGTTTTAGATTAAATAGCGTTAAATCAACGTGCTACTTTAGCCTCAGCAGACATAAGCCAACGCCCCTCTCCCTCACAAAAAGGGAACACAGGGTTCCCTTTTTCGCGTTTTACTTAGCGCCATTAACTGTAGGCAAGCTGCTGACTATGGCGTGGCGATATTTCTGCAACGCGGAAACGGCTAACCAGCGTGGTCATTTCTTCAGCCTGGTCATCTAGCGAGCGGCTTGCCGTGGCGACTTGCTCAACCAAAGAAGCATTCTGCTGGGTAACATCTTCAAGCTGTGCCATCGCATGGCTAATCTGCTCAACTCCCGCTGACTGTTCATGGCTAGCTGTCGCAATCTCGTCTACCAGTGTCGCCACCTGCTGCACACGCGCAGCAATTTTTTCCAGTGTGTCACTTGTCGTGGCAACTAACGCTTCACCTTCGTTAATACGCGCTACGTTATTGTTGACCAAGTGGCGGATCTGACTAGCCTCTTCGGCACTGCGGCTTGCCAACTTACGTACCTCATCAGCGACTACTGCAAACCCTCGCCCATGCTCGCCAGCACGCGCCGCCTCTACCGATGCGTTCAGTGCCAATAGGTTAGTTTGAAAGGCAATATTATCGATAGCCGTTACGATGGTTGTCACTTGCTCATTCGCCTGATGAATGTGCTGCATTGCCTGCCGGGCCTGCATTGCCACCTCAGTAGCTTCTTGTGCCTGGTTAGCAACATCACCGGTCATGCGCTGCGCCTGATGCGCATTATCTGCATTCTGACGCACGGTGGCGGTCATCTGCTCCATACTGGAAGCTGTCTGCACGAGTGACGCTGACTGCTCCTCAGTGCGCTGAGCAAGATCTTGGTTGCCCTGAGCAATTTCATTGCTGGCAAGCGCTACCGACTGTGCATTGCGCTTCATTTCAGCAATCAACTGTTCTGTTTGCGCTGACGCATCGTTTACCGCTTGATAAAGCCTAGAAAGCTCATCACTACCGGGCACCGGCAGGCGCTGCGTCAAGTCATCGCCGCGCTCGGCAATGCTTACCAACGCTCGCTGAAGCGGTCTCGTCATGGTGCGAACAATGAGTATTGCCATGCCAATGGCAATTACAGCAGCCACTACAGCAATCGCTAAGTACCACCATAGATCTCGCTGTGCTTGGCGCTTAAGCTCATCAGCGGTGCTCACGATAGATGCAGACACACTATCCTCCAGCGCCTTTAAGCGGCCAATTTTTACTGTTTGCCAATCGAACCACTCTTCTGGGTTTACCCCGAAGCCTGCCGTTTGCTGAATCGCTAGTGCGCGCCGCTCCAGCACGCGCTCAACCTCCGGGCCACTCAAAGCTGTCTCCAGTGCCTCACGGTTAGCAGCACCAGATAAGACACGAAAAGTTTCTAGAAATGCACGTTCCTCACCTATTAATGACAAGAGACGCTGCAGGGTCGCTTCAGGCATCGCATCGGCAGCAAATACATTTGAAAGAAGCGCACGCTCAATACCTGCCAAATCTTTTGCCTCTAACAAATTATAATAGGCTGCCAGTTGACGGGTAATCGCGCCCTCTCCCGTTAGGTGGGCAAGCTCGCCAACGAGTACCATCAGCAAGCTATTAAGCCCTGTATAGTGGCCTAGCGCTTCCGGTGTTGCCACACTAAGCAGGTCTACCTGGTCACGCAGCGACTGGTTTTGCTGCCATTGTTGCTCAACCGCAGCCAACTGCGAGCTGATCGTGGAGGTCAGCAGCGTTGCATCAAGTTGATCACGCTGTTGGAAAAAAGCTTCCACCGCAGCATCCATGTTAGGACGCTGCTGGCTCAAACGATCACCAAATGCTTCCCCTTGGCTACCTAAAAACGTGTTGCTCTTATCATGGCCTAAGCGCCGTTGACCCGCTACTGCATCACTCGCCGTTAACGGCCTATCCACTCGATAAACGTGCTTTCGCCTAGTGCATGGCGCTCGTGGCGCAGGCGGCTCATCGCCGCATAGGGCAAATCCATCACTAAGCCATTGCTAAGCGGCTGTTCCAGCACTTGGCGCAGCAGCGCATTGCATACGAACAAGTGTGCATGCATCACCTAAGCGAGTTATGAAGTGTTAACGCCATAGTGATGTTTTGATATGACAGCGGCAGGACACTCTCGTGACGCCTTGATTACGGCTGCGTGACAACCTAGCGACAGCCACCTACACAGCAGCCGCGCCGCTCCACAAACAGGCTGTTACCCGCGGTTTTCTTGGCCTGGTGCTTGAGTTCCGAGAGCTGCGCGGCGATCTCCAGCGCCTTGCAAGGGGCGGGGTCGGTAATCGGCTTGACGGCAATCGAGACACTGACAAAGGGGAAGAACGTCACGCCTCCCTGACGGCTCTCTATCGAAATACCCCCTTGCTGGCGGTCTTTTTCTTCGTAAAATCCAGGCGCCATCACTTCAAAAGAGTGAAGGATTTGCTGGCAAACGGTTTCCCAATGGCCCAGCGGTAGCAGCATCATAAAGTCATCGCCGCCGATATGACCGATAAAGCCACCCGCACTCTCTACCTGGGCCTGTAGCAGCCTTGAGAGCGAAATAATCACGTGGTCGCCGCGGGCGTAGCCGTAGGCATCGTTAAACGCTTTGAAGTTATCTAAATCCACATAGCCAGCCGCAAATCCGCTGCCTTGGGCTAAATAGGAGGCTAGGGTTTCGTTAATCAGAATATTACCGGGCAGCCCAGTGAGCGGGTTCGCGTGGCGCGCTTGGCGCACTTGAATCGCGGTAATTTCCCGCAGCAGGTCGACGATATTGCCCATGCCGAGGTAATGACCGTCGCTATCGACGATCACGAAATCTTCCTGCTCGATATCGCGGCTGTCGGTGAGCTGCTGACTCAGCGCCTCCAGGGAGAGATCCGCCTCCGCCACGATCATTTTAGGATCGGCGATCTCCAGTACGCAGCGTTTGGCGTACAGCGCGTGGCTGTACTGGTTGGTGAACAGCGTGAGGAAAGCATTGCGGCGCACCACCGCCACGGGAACGCCCCCTTCGATCACCGCCACGCAGCGCAGACGCGGGTCTTCGCGAAAGCGTTCGGCAAGCATTGGCACCGAGTAAGTCACGGATACACTCTCAATGGGGCGCAAAATAGAGTGCGCAGTGCGCCCTGCCGGGCTTTTTAGCTGGGTCGTCGCGGGTAATAGCGTATTGAGCTGCATGGGCGGCTGAAGGCTTGGCCGGGCAAAGTAAAACCCCTGCAGCAGTGCCAACCCGCGGTCTAGCTCCCATAGGCAGAGATGCTCGGCAGCCGTCTCGACCCCTTCCGCAATGAGCTGGCAATCCAGACTACGCGCCACATCCAAAATGGAGCGCAGAAACTCGCGCTTGGCAGGCTCTTGATCAATACCAGAGATAAAGTGGCGATCTAACTTGACGAAGTCGGGCCGCAGCTCTGACCAGTGGCGCAGGCTGGAGTGCCCGGCCCCTAAATCATCCAGCGCCACCTGAAAGCCCATATCGCGGTAGTGGTCCACCGCTTGACGCATCAGTTCGTAGTCGTGAATCGGCACGTGCTCGGTCAACTCAATGACCACGCGCTCAGGGGGCAGGCCGCTCTCTTGAATAAAGCTCAGCGTCAGCCCCTCGCGAAAGTCACGCTCCACGATGGTTAACGGCATCACGTTGAGAAACAACAGCCCCGGCAGCTCAAGCTCGGCAAAGCGGCGAATGGCGAGCCGCCGACACAGCAAGTCCAGCTCGACCAGTAGGCCCGCCTGGGTCGCCACATCGAATAACCGCAGGGGAGAGTGAAGCGGGGACGTTTTTGGCCCGCGAATCAGCGCTTCATAGCCATAAATAGCCTGCTGATTGGCGTCCACAATCGGTTGGAATAGCACGTGCAGCTCTTCTGCCGCAATAATTTGATTTAGCCACTGCGCTTCTTGTGCGGTCATATGCCTGCTGCCCTATCAAACGTAAACTATCCCTATGATTTGTAACGCTTCATGAGGAAGGTTCTAGGGCAGCAAGCCTGCGTCATTGTGATGACATTTGTATGACAGACAGCGGTTCTCTACGAGTCGACAGGCACCTTAGGGGGCGGAAAGACCACGTCACCGCCGCTGGCATCGAGCTGGCGAATATCCGTCGGGTTGCCCTGCTCATCCAGGCTTACCAGCCCAATGCCGCTGGCGTTCCATAGCCGCTCTCCGGCGCTGGCTTGGTCTGGGTCCCGGGGGTAGATGCTAAGCTTGCGCCGCTTGGTGAACCAGTTCAGCGGCGATAACGGCGCGTAGAGCCAACGGTTCAAACGGTCGAAGGTATTCAGCAACTGCTTGGGAAAAGTATTTTTCACCCCACTCGAAGTGATTTGCCATAGCTTTGGAGCCCGCTTCTGGCGGCGTACGACGATATCGTAGGCAAAGGAGTAGTGAACATCACCGGAGAGGATCACGTAGTTACCGGGGGTTTTGGAGTGCCGCCAGATATGCAGCAGCACGTTGGCCGCACCGCGGTGCGCCATCCAGTTCTCGGCATCCACCACCAGCGGTTTGCCCGCCAGGGTGAAGAGTTTTTGGATACTTTCGATCAGCTTGACGCCAAACATGGGCGCAGGCGAGACGATCACCGCGCTTTTAGTGCCCAGCAGCGCCTGCTGCATCTCCATCAGCGCCTCCCAATCCATCAAGCCTGACGGGCGGTTGGGGCTGCGCTCGCTGCGCCAGCGGCGCGTACGGGTGTCCAGCACGATGAGTACGGGCGTGCCCGGCACCTGAAACTCCCAGCCCTGAAAGCGCAGCAGCCGCTCGATAAACGCGTCCTGGTGGTCAGGCTTCAGCGGGCCGACATCGTCGAACAGCGTGATCGCTTGGTGAAGCAACGGATTAAGTTTATCGGGCGCATTCCCCCACCCTTGGCAGAGCAGGTACGCCACCAGCGCGTTGCCGATAATACGCTTTGAGAACGGGTGGCCGTAGGCACAGCGCTCCCAGTCGGCAGTCAAGTTCCAGTCGTCGGTCACGTCGTGGTCATCAAAAATCATCAGGCTGGGCACGTGGGCCATCAGCCGCGCGCACTGAGGCAGACCCTCTACGAACGCTTCGATGATCGCCTGCTCTTCCCGGTAAGCCTCAGCCTCTTTTTCGCCTAACGCCGGGGCGTCATAGGCAATCACCTGCCACGGCGCGGGCGACCACACCAGGCAGTACATGGCGAGCATCTCGGCCAGCGTCATCAGGTGGTTCTGGGCGTTCGCCGAGGTGAATACCGGCTTTTTTACGCCACCAAAAAAGCGCTCACGCAGCGCCGCGTTGCTGGTGACATCCGGCAGCAGCGCTTCCCGGTGGTAGTAGCTTTCCGGGGCGTTATACAGCGCTTGGCTATCATCGACGGTAGCGCCCTCAAGCAGTTCATCCACTAGCCCCAGGCGGGCAATCAGCGCATGAACCGCCCGCAGCATGGGGCCTGCCACGTCGTCCACGTACACTTGGTCGCCGGTCATCAGCAGCCACGCGGGCCACTCGGCGGGTGACTCTTGGCGCTCGGCTATCCAGTTATCGGCCCGCACTAAGCCATCGGCGCTATCGTGATGGGGTTTACGACAGGAGCCGTGCATCAGACGGTGGTGGCGAGAGGCCAACACAAACCCTGGGTAGTCATAGTCATCGTGGCATAGCCACGGCGCCCACTCCGGCAGGGGCTGCCACGCGCCATCAGTGCTTTGTACCTGCAGGTCGTAGGCAATGCGGGTGTCGGTGGGCAGCGCGGTGGGCAGCGAAAGGTCGATACAGTGAATATAAGCATGCCGACCAATCGCCACGCGCTGGTGGGCGTTATCTAACGCGTGGGTTTGCTGCTCCTCTTGCTCGGGGTTCAGCACGAGCAGCATGGTCAGCGGACGGGTCGCTACCAGCCATAAAATCAGCCGCGACGGCGAGAGGCGACGCAGCAAAGGTCCAACCAGTACGTCGGGTAACGTCGTGGCGATTTGTGTCATTTCACACCCTCTGTGCTGTGTGTTGCATCGCTCTTAAGATCGTTAAGTAGCGACCACAGGCAGTTCAATGACTACCTCTAAACCGCCAGACTCGGCGCGCTGTAGGCGCATCTGGCCATGATAAAGTGTGACAAGGTCAGTGACGATGGCTAATCCCAAGCCGCTGCCTGAACGCTGCTCATCAAGCCGCTTGCCGCGCTGGACAGCGGCTTGACACTCTTGCGGCGTCATACCGGGGCCGTCGTCGCTGACAACCAGCAACAGCATCTCGCTTTGAGCCTGCAAGCGGATATGCACATCGCTTTTGCCCCAGCGCAGGGCGTTGTCCAGTAGATTACCCACCATCTCCTGCAGGTCCTGACCGTCCATATGCACCCGCACGCCGCTATCCACGGTTTGGCGCAGGGTAATATGGCGGCGCTGCGCTAGCCGGGCAAGCCCGGTGATGAGCGGGGCCAGTGTGCCTTGGAGGGCCACCGGAGCAAAGCGTACTCCCTCGCCCGCAGCGGAAGCCCGCGCCAAGTGATGGCGCACGGCGCTATCGATACGCGACAGCTCGGCTTCCCAGGCACTGCGGCTCTCGCTGGGTAGCTGTTTGGCCAACAGCCGCATGACGCTGATCGGTGTTTTGAGGGCGTGGGCCAAGTTGCCTGCGGTGTG
>Ga0208063_1000456_pt1 | contig 13202 bp, 8 predicted proteins | sample DeeseametaMP0203_FD_184219 | JGI IMG/M metagenome (GOLD analysis project Ga0208063, IMG submission 184219) | Marine microbial communities from the Deep Atlantic Ocean - MP0203 (SPAdes) | ecosystem: Environmental > Aquatic > Marine > Oceanic | place: South of Cape Verde, Atlantic Ocean | collected... | reverse complement strand
CCATTGCAGCCACATTCATGCGAATTGAATCTTCAATGTCCACAGCAATTTCTTCATTGGACAATTCCTTGAGCATACTGGTTCCTCCGGAAGCACGCATGACAATGGCTTTTGTCATTGAAGGCGGAACAACGCTTCGTAAAATACCACGCGTCAACATCAGTGTATCGGCATACGGAGCCAAAGGCATGATGTTAACATCAATCCGCTCAAGCCCGGTGGTCGCACCCTGAAAATAACCGTGGTCAAAAGCCAGCATCACTGTCCGTCCGGTTTTTGGATTGAAAATCCGCGCCAGCCGGTTTTGCATTCCCCAACCAAGTGCATTCGAACCTTTCAGATAAAATGCTTCTGATTTTTGAGGAATATCCAGATAATATTCTTTCGTTTCTTTAACTGCATCTAAATCAGCCATTTAATTTCCTTTTAAATTATAGATTTTTTGAGTGTTTCAAATCACCCGTTCATTTCCGCCGTCAATCGGAATTTGCGCACCTGTTGTTTTCGCAAAAACCGAACCGGCCATCGCGCAGACCATCCGTGCGACTTCTTTCGTTTTAACATCCTTTTTCAAAACATTTCGTCCTTTGTATTCTTCAACGGTTAAACCATAGCGTTTTGCAGAGCGCTCCAAGGCTTCCGGAGTCCAAAGTCCTGTATCATAAACACAATCCGGATGAAGGATATTGACACGGATTCCGAATTTACCCAGCTCCAAAGCCGCAATTCTGGCCATTTGAGTTTGACCTGCTTTTGGAACCGAATAAGCAGAAGCTCCGGGTCCTGGAGCAGGAACATTCCGGGAGGCCATAAAGATTACTGCCGGATCAATTCCTTCTTTTAAAAAGGGGACACAGGACTGAAGCAATTGCTGAGGAGCTGTCAAATTGATCGCCAGACTTTTGGACCAAGTTTGCTCATCCATTTCCTCTATCGTCTGTCCTGCCGGAAAAGTCCCAGCATTCAAAACCAGAACGTCCAACCCTCCAAATTTACGTACAGTTACTGCCACTGCTTCACTGACTGCTTTTTGATCGGTCACATCGCACTCGATACCCAGCATACCCGGTTCAGACAATATGTTTGAGATATCCGGATTTAAATCCAAACCCACAACAACCGTGCCTTGCTCGAAAAGTTCTCTGGCACAAGCCAATCCAATTCCGCTTGCAGCTCCGGAAACGAGAGCAATTTTTCCTTCAAATTCCGGAGTATCATTTTTCACGCCCCTTACATCGTTCCGTGGTTTGAGTTTTGCCTGCTGCAGTTCCCAATATTCTGCCTCAAACAAATGTTCTTCCGTAACCGGTTTCCAACCTCCAATTGCTTCTGCGTGCTGAATGGCTTTTACAGTATGTTCTACAATGTCGGAAACAATTCCGGATTCTGTTATATTTCTTCCGAATGCGACCGTACCCTTTCCCGGCCAGACACCCCAGCGTGGTGCACAATCCAAACAGGTTTGTTGTCCGTTAGTCTGCCGCTCAAAATACGCTTTGTATCCGGAGGCAAAATTTTCAAGGCTTTTCTCCAAATTTTCCGGATCGAGGACAGCTGGGACCGGTTTGGTGCGGATCAAGTGGTCAGAAGTGATTGTACCGCGGGTCGCAATTTCTTTGACGTTTGGCAGGTTTGCAAAACCGCGGGCTTTCGGACCGTAATTCAATTGAGCCAACATTGCGGACCCACGAATTTCAGAAACCTTGCGGCGAATACGGGCAAGAGTTTGAAGTGTCGGATGTTCCGGAAAAAACGCTTTCCCCGGAACGGAGTCCTGGGGTGACGTACTGCTAATGGTCGAATTCTTTCCAAGATACTTTTCTGCCAGCGACACTAAATCAATCATCCGCGTGTAACTTTCAAGAGCACTTTCAGCAAACGAAAAAATACCATGATTTAGCAGTACCATACCTTCGTATTGATTCCAATCAACATTCCGGGCCAGCTCATGGACTTTGCGTACCAATTTAAATCCGGGCATCACATAAGGAATGATGAACAGACGCTCACCGTATATTTCCTGAATCAACTCCTTTCCACGGGGAGTATTGGTGATGGTTACAACTGCATCTGCGTGTGTATGATCAATCCACTTGAAAGGAATAACTGCATGCAGCAGAGCTTCCACGGACGGGCTGGGTGCATCAGGATTGGTCATGGCCATTTGCTGCTGACGTACCATTTCCACATCGCTGATGTTTTCCACCTCCGCCAATTTCCGTAATGTTTTCAAACGAAGCGGCGTAAAGCCATTCTTTTCAATCGTAGCCAAATTACAGCCGCTGCCTTTGACGTACAAAATCTCTTCTTCTTCGCCAAACAAATTGGTTTCCTGGAATTTGACCGAAGTATTCCCGCCACCGTGCAGTACCAGATCGGAATTGTTCCCCAGCAAACGTGAGGAATAGACTCTCATTTGGAGTGAGTTTTCTTCAAATTGAGAAGCTTCTTTTGGATCCCACAAGTTTTTCATTGGTATTTTATTTCTCTGATTAAAGATATTCTTTGCTCAAATTCTCACCAAAAGGCGCACGCATAATTCCTTTTTCTGTTATCAAACCTGTTACCAGTTCATTCGGAGTAACATCAAAAGCAGGATTGCAGACTTTCATTTCTTCCGGAGCAGTTCTTCGCAAACCGAAGTGGGTAACCTCTTCCGCCTTTCTTTCTTCAATCACAATTTCACTGCCTTCAGCAGTGTTTAAGTCAATCGTGGAATACGGACAAGCCACATAAAAGGGAATGCCGAAGTGTTTTGCCAGGATCGCCAGTCCAAGTGTCCCAATTTTATTGGCCACATCACCATTAGCCGCTACGCGGTCAGTTCCGGTAATAACCAAATCAATCAGTCCCTGTGACATAATATGCGCTGCCATGTTGTCTGTTAGCAAAGTCACGTCGAGTCCGGATTGCTGAAGTTCCCAACTGGTCAATCGGGCACCTTGGAGCAGCGGCCTTGTTTCATCAGAGTACACACGAAACTGAACTCCATTCTGGTGTGCCAGATACATTGGAGCGGTGGCAGTTCCAATTCCAGTTGTAGCAAGTGCTCCGGCATTACAGTGAGTTAAAACCCCCATGCCTTCTTTGATCAGTAACACTGCGTTAATACCCATCTTCAAACACAGTTGAACATCCTCTTCGTGAATCCGAATCGCCTCTTCTTCCAGATGTCTGTATAAGGCTTTCGAATCATCTCCGGAAAAAGTTTTAGCACTTTTCAGCATGCGATTAAGTGCCCATTTTAAATTGACTGCAGTGGGACGGGCACTGTCAAGATACTCTGCTTTGACTTCTATTTCCTGCAAAAGCTCTTTTTTATTCAATGCTGTTTGTTCCCGAATTGCGACAAGTAATCCGTATGCTGCTGCCACACCGATAGCCGGTGCACCACGAACTTTCAGTTGCTTGATGGAGTCCCAAACCTGTTCCACTGATTCCTGTTTTTCTTCAATTACCTCAATTGGCAACTTTGTTTGATCAAGTAAATAGAGTTCACCTGCATTCCAGCGAATGGTTTGTGGAAGTGATGTCATGGTTGTTATTCAATTAGTTTGATGTTGTTGATAAATAGTCATTCCAGCTGATTATAACAACACAACCTCTAATATTGCTCAATTCAAAAAACAAATAATGCGTTCGGCAGAAAAATTTTTGATCTGCAGTTAAACCCAATCATTCGGGTGTTAATCTTGTTGTTTATTGATCAAAAGTATATAATTTTCAAAGTAATACACTTAGGTTTGGGAAAAATATTTTCAAAAGATAAAGAGTCTTTGTTCAATTTTAATTTTTAATCAGTTCAAATATTTCATGGACGACAGACGAATAAAAACAAAAATAATTTGTACAATTGGTCCCGAAACGGAATCCTTCGAAATGCTCCAACGAATGGCTGGGGCAGGAATGAATATCGCTCGACTCAATATGTCTCATGGAGATCATGACTGGCATAAACATGTAATCAAGCTCATCAAAACCCTCAACCGTCAGGTAAAATTTCCCATTGCAATTTTGTTAGATACTCAGGGACCGGAAATCAGGACCGGCCATCTTGCCTCTGATTTGGATTTAAAAAAAGGATCTGTGATTTCGATTGTAGTTCGAGGAGAAAGTGAAGTTGAGGAAACATCCATCCATGTTGACTATGACGATTTGATCAGCTCTGTCCATGCAGGCGATAAAATCACAGTTGATAATGGTTTGATAAACTTGGAAGTACTGGAAAAACTTGAACGAATGATGCGTTGCCGTGTACTTGACGGAGGTGTTCTCAAGAGTAAAAGTCATGTCAATCTTCCGGGAATTAGAGTTAATCTTCCTGCTATCACTCAAAAGGATCGCCGGGATATATTATTTGGTATTGAACACGACGTTGATTACATCGCCCTTTCATTTGTTCGGGAGGCTTCAGACATTCATCAGTTAAAAGAACTACTTGGCGATAAAGTTGGAAAAATCAAAGTCATTGCAAAAATTGAAGATAAGGAAGGGGTCTCGAATGTCAATGAAATCATTGCTGAAGTCGATGGAGTAATGGTCGCCCGCGGTGACCTGGGAATTGAAATTCCAATCCACACAGTACCAACTGTACAGCGAAAAATCGTACGATCTTGTTCTGAGCAGGGGAAGAGAGTGATCGTGGCTACGCATTTACTCGAATCAATGATCTCAAATCCAATACCCACACGTGCTGAAGTGACAGATGTGGCCAATGCGGTTTTTGAAGAAGTGGATGCGGTGATGTTATCAGGAGAAACTACTGTCGGAAAATATCCACTGCGTTGTATCGACCAACTTGTTAACATTGCTGAACACGTGGAAAAACATCCGGGTTTGCGTTTTGTTGACAAACTTAATACTGACAGTGATAAACAGAAATTGTCGTTGGCTGCAGTAGAATTAGCCCAATCCCTTGGAGCACGCTGTATAGTTGTCATCACACGACGCGGCTTAATGGCAGATCTGGTTTGTAATTGCCGACCGGTGTATAGTGACATCTACGCCTTCACTAACGTCAGCCAGGCCAGAAGAACAATGACTTTAGGGCGCGGAATTCGTCCTTTCAGAATAGCCTTCAGTCAAGATCCTGAGAAGACACTGCAAACAGCATTTAACGTGCTCAAAGAGCGGGAAGGTTTTCAGTCTGAAGAAAAAGTGGTAGTAATTTCTGATGTACTTGCAGGCTCAGGAAAAATCGATGCAATTCAAATTCGTCACCTGCCTTAAGAAAATAAATTTTAGATGACTTGTCCTGTACGAGTAATCAATTGAATGTTTCTCATACTGAATTGTTAAACCCGCTCGACAACTGTCGCAATTCCTTGCCCGAGACCAATACACATTGTTGCAACTCCCAATGTCGAATCCTGTTCACGCATTTCGTGCAGAAGAGTTCCAAGAATGCGGGTGCCTGAACAGCCGAGAGGATGGCCCAGCGCAATTGCTCCACCATTCAAATTAACTTTTTCATCCATCATACTGTCGATTTTCAGATCCCGTAAGACGGGCAAAGACTGTGCTGCAAACGCTTCATTCAATTCAAACAAATCAATGTCTCCAATTACCAGGCCGCCCCGCTTCAGCGCTTTTTTTACTGCCGGAACAGGGCCATAACCCATAATCGCAGGGTCTACACCGGCAGTAGCCATAGCTTTGACTTTTGCAAATGGTTTCAAACCAAGATCCTTTGCTTTCTGGGCGGACATCATTAAGACAGCAGAAGCACCATCAGATATTGCAGAGGAATTGCCTGCAGTGACAGTTCCTGAAACCGGATTAAAAACCGGACGTAATGCCGCAAGTGCTTCCATACTGGCATCATGACGGATTACTTCATCATCAGTGCAGAGCATTAGTTTACCTTCTTCATCATGCCCCTCTATTGGAACAATTTCCTTTTCAAAACGTTTGGATTTTGTAGCTTGTGACGCATTTTTATGTGAGCGCAAAGCAAATGAATCTTGATCTTCGCGGGATATTTTATGCTGAATTGACAGCATTTCAGCCGTCAAACCCATCATTCCGGATGCCTTCGCAGAAAATTTACTAATGTGTGGATTTGGATCCAAACCATGATCCATCGGCACATGACCCATGTGTTCCACCCCTCCGCAGAAAAACACATCTCCCTGCTCACACATAATTGACATTGCTGCAGTATGAACTGCAGTCATAGACGATCCACACAAACGATTAACGGTCTGAGCAGAACAAGTATGCGGCAGTGATGTCATCAACGAAGCAAAGCGGGCTATATTAAAACCCTGTTCTTTAGTCTGGTTAACGCAGCCCCAGATTACATCTTCCACATCCTCCGGATTCAGTTCCGGATAACGATTCAACAATTCATTAATCAGTGCTGCCGACAAATTTTCAGCACGTATATTCCGGAACATTCCTCCTTTTGAACTTCCCATTGGAGTACGAACGGCATCTATAAATACGGCTTCTTGCATAACGACCTTTTCAATTTAAAATGTGATGGAACAATTAATTCTAGATAAGAAACAAATGCTCGTATAATTCTAACACTACTTTGTTCTGACCTGTAAAATTAATTAATGATTTTTTGAGCTTTATAACTGCTCACTTAACAGGATGAAACAACTGTCCTTCCTGGGCCTTTTTTATGATTTGCTCAGTCGGCTCATAAACTTTGCCTAATGCATTATGCTTTTCTGCACGTTGAATTATTTCATTTAAGCCCACATTGTCAGCCCAGCGAAAGATTCCGCCTCGAAATGGAGGAAAACCTAAGCCGTAAATCAGCCCCATGTCAACTTCCATCGGAGTCTCGACAATATTATCTTCCAGACAACGGGAGCTTTCCATCAACATTGGAAGCATCATTCTGTCTATTATTTCGGCGTCACTGATGCTATCATCACTGCCTACGCCCAAATCCTGGAGAAAATCAGCTACTCCCGGGGTTGCTTCTTTTTTCGGCCTGCCCTTTTTGTCTTTGCTGTGGATATAAAAACCATTTTCGTTTTTTTGACCATACCATTTTTTCTCATACATTTTCGAAATAATAGTCGGTACATCCTGACTCATACGATCAGGGAATCCTTCCGCCATCACAACGCCTGCATGAAAAGCGGTGTCAATACCTACCACGTCCAGTAAAAAAGCAGGTCCCATCGGCCAGCCAAATTTTTCCATCACTTTGTCAATGCGTTCAAAATCAACTCCGTCATTAACTAAACCTGAGAATCCTGCAAAATATGGAAATAACACTCTATTAATAAGAAAGCCAGGACAATCATTGACCACAATCGGACTTTTTCCCATTGCGGCAGCATAAGTGACAGTTGCAGCAATAGTCGACTCACTGCTCTTTTCTCCACGAATTACTTCAACCAGCGGCATCCGGTGGACAGGATTGAAAAAGTGCATTCCACAAAACTGTTCCGGACGCTTCAAACCTTGGGCCAGTTTTGTGATTGAAATGGTGGAGGTATTAGAAGTTAAAATCGCGTTTTCTCTGAGTAAAGATTCGGTTTCGGCCAAGACAATTTTTTTGACGCTTTCTTTTTCAACCACAGCTTCAACCACCAAATCCGCGTCTTTTAAATTTTCATAAGACAGCGTCGGCGTGATTCCGGTTAAAACCTGGGCCATTTTTTTCGGTTCCATGCGGCCACGATCCACACGTTTCTGCATAATTTTTGTAGCTTCACTCATGCCTAAATCGAGTTGCGCTTGCGCAATATCTTTCATAGCAATCGGAATGCCTCTGTATGACGATTGATAAGCCACCCCGCCGCCCATAATACCTGCTCCGAGAACTGCCGCCCTTTTTACCGGTCCAGCTTGCTTTGCAGATTGTTTTGCTTTTTTCTTGAGCAGTTGGTCACCTAAAAACAAACCGATTAAAGCCGTTGCTTCCTTAGATTTTGCAAGTTCAGCAAAGCCTTCAGCCTCAATTCCCAAAGCACCTTCCAAAGTGAACCTTGCGCTAGCCTGCATAACTCCGACAATGGTCAATGGAGCCGGATAATTCGGTCCAGCCTTTCCGGCAATGAAAGCCCGTGCAGTTTCAAAGGTCATCATTGCCTCATTTTCATTCAGTTTTAACGCCTCAAGTTTTTCCGCACGTTTTGCCTGCCAGTCCAATTCACCACCGATTGCCCTGGTCAGCAGATCCAAAGCTGCGTCCCTCAATATTTCCGGTTCAACAACAGCATCGACTGCACCTATTTGCAGTGCTTTTTCAGGCTTATACTCTGTCCCTCCGGCAATCCATTCCAGTGCGTTGTCTGCACCAACTAGACGCGGCAGACGAGATGTGCCTCCAAATCCTGGCAGCAAACCAAGCTTCACTTCCGGAAGTCCAACTATGGCTTTTGTTGAAGCCACCCTGTATGTACAGGCCAGACCAAACTCAAAACCTCCTCCCAGCGCATAACCGTTGATGGCACAAACACTTGGGAAATGCAGGTTCTCCAAATCCGTAAAAACCTGTTGGGCATCCCTAACCCACTGAACCAACTCGTCCTGTGGAACTTGAAACCCTTTTAGAAATTCTGTAATATCGGCTCCAACAATGAAAACACCCTTCCCGCTGGAGACCAGGAGGCCACTGACTGATTTATCAGCTTCCAACTCTTTGACTACTTCACTAAGTTCTGAAAGAGAGTTTTGATCAAATTTATTGACCGATTCTCCCTGTGCATCAAATGTCAACTCTACAATATTATTTCCCAGAGTACGGCACTGTATAGCCTGGCCTTTATATTCCATAATTTCCTTATTAAAACAGTAGGGCGGTTTTACATGTCCGCCTCATTTCAAAAAACAATTTCCAACGCATCGAAGTTTTGCTTTCTGCCTCCTGCAAGCAAAGCTTCAAATTGCGGAATTATAGCCTCAACAAAATAACGTGTTGTTTTAAGTTTGTTTGCATAAAAAAGCGCGTCTTCATTCTCTTTCAAAAAACTTGAATCAGCAAGGTCACCGACTCCATTTTCAGTTTTTATTTGTCCCAATTTTTCTGTGGCCACGACGGCTTGCTGCAACAAGAGCCAACCTGCTGAAATTGAGGAAATATACATCAAAAACGGAGTTGCATAAAGTGCAACACCTTCCATACCCCTTGTTTTCAGTACTTCTTGTGAGCCCAAAGATGTTTCATAAAGTGTTTCACAGTGCCCCTCAAATGTTTTGAATATTTCACTAAGTTCCGGATGTTCCCTGTGTTTTTCAATCGACTGACTAAACTGTTCCATCAATTGCTGAAAAAGAATTCCGTCATTCTGTATCATTTTCCGCCCCACCAGGTCCAGGGCCTGAATATCAGTCGTTCCTTCGTAAATAGGCGCAATACGGGCATCGCGAAAAAGTTGTTCCATAGGAAAATCTTTGGTGTATCCAACACCGCCAAGTACTTGAATTCCGACTTGAACTACATCCAGACCAACCTCTGTACACCAGCCTTTGCACATCGGTGTCAGCAAATCCACCATGTTTTGTGCTTTTTGCCGTTCTTCATCTGTTTTTGCAATTAGTTCCAAGTCCAATTGAAAAACAGTATAATAGAGCAAAGCACGCATAGCTTCGACTTTTGCCTTCATATTGATCAAATTGAGTCGTACCGCCGGATGTTCGACAATCGTAACACGAGGTGCTTCCGGATCACGAATTTTTGAAATATTTGTGCCCTGCACACGCTCGTATGCATAAGTTCTAGCGTTTTCATATGCAGCACCTCCCAGAGACAAACCTATCAATCCGGTAAATATACGTGCCCCATTCATCATCATGAACATTGAGGAAATTCCCTTGCCTTCTTCTCCAATAATCCAACCCAGGCAATCCCCGTTTTCTCCAAAATTCAAAACTGCAGTGGGGCTGGCATGGATTCCCAATTTATCTTCAATGGAGACAACAGTGACATCGTTCCAGTCTCCAAGCGAACCATCATCATTCACACGTGTGTGAGGAACTACGAACAGGCTCAAACCTTTCGTTCCATCCGGAGCACCTTTGACTCTAGCCAGTACTGCGTGAATCACGTTTTCACCCAAATCACTGTCACCTGAAGAAATCCAGCACTTGGAGCCTTTGATCTTGTAAACTCCGTCTTCGACTGATTCGGCACTGGTCGTACCTGCTCCGACATCCGAACCGGCCTGAGGTTCACTCAAGCACATGGTCCCCGTATACTTACCTTGATACATTTTAGCTACATACTTTTGTTTCAGAGAGTCAGAACCATAGGTGTCAATCAGATCAGCGGCTCCGGAAGTCAGTCCAAAAAACATGCTCAGCCCAAGATTTGCTCCGTTCATTGCCTCATTGACAATTAATCCGAGTGTTGCAGGAGCACCCATTCCGCCATATTCCTGAGACACTCCCATCGAAGCCCATCCAAGTTCATAAGATTGTTGATAAGGTTCATGCAGGCATTTTGGCACTTTTACGCGGCCGTCTTCGATTCTGCACCCTTCACGATCACTTTCAGAACGTGTTGGTGAAACCACATCAATCGCAAAACGGATACCTTCCTGAACCATCAAGTCAAGCGTATCTTGATCAAATTCAGCAAATTTTTCTGACTCGCTGAGTTGACCAATTTTAAGCCATTCCTGTGCGGCGAAACGAATATCACGCTGATCAAGAGTTAATTCAGTACTGCTCATTTTATTTTAGAGATATTGCAGATAACAATTAATGGTTTTACAGTTTAAAAAATTAATCTTATGACTGCATGCATTTAAATTACCTTAATTAGTGTGGAGAAGAAAGACTTTTCCGGAAAGATTGGTTTTGGAAAAACAAACCTATTTGCATAGTATTTGACGATCAAAGTATTAGGGATACTTTTACTATTTGGGACAGTTTGTGCAAAAGTTATAAATGTGATCTTTTTTATATAAATTAAAGGAGATAGCAAAACCGGAATAAACGTAGTTTCAGTTTTTATTAGAAAGACTTTTCAATGTCCCTTAGTTCTATTGTACATTCCGCCAGGCGAAAACCCAGATCTTTAAAACATCAATTTCGCTGGAAACTGGTGCCTCGATTCATATGGCAGTCTATGCAGTCTTTTCGCATAACATTACTGGTTTGGGGTCTGGTAACAATTGGGTGTATTTTTTATCTTTCACAATGGATGAATTACCGTCAAGTTGCACACCGCATTGATTCGCTGGAAACTAAACATTCAAAATTGTTTTACGAGTTAGAATTGCTGGAAGTAGAAACCAGCTATCTTACACGTCCGCAGCGACTGGAAGCTCTGGCGGGAAAAACAATGCTTATGGCCTCTCCGGACACAGTACAGTATCAACTTTCCTGGGTTGATGTAAGCAGCAGCGCTGAATAAGACTAATATGAATCATTCTCCGCATTTTCAGCTCTACAGTTTCAAAACACGTCTCCTCACAGTACTTGCATTTTTTGGTATTTGTTTTCTTGCAGTTTTGGGCAGAGTCTTTTTTTTGCAGATTCTAAAAGCAGATTATTATATTCAAAAAGCAAAGTCTCAACATGAACGTACGGTAACACTGGAACCACATCGTGGCAGAATATTGGACACAAACGGGCGTATATTAGCAGTTTCAATTCAACTAAAATCGCTTTTTGCAAAACCCACACAGATAGAATCACCTGCACAAGCTGCCAGACTTCTTACTCCCATTCTAAAAATTCCTTACCATAAACTACTGAATGTTCTTAAATCTAAACGTAATTTTATCTGGATCAAACGCAAATTACCTCCGGAACAGGCTAAACTGGTACAAAAGCTGAGTTTGAACGGAATTGGTTTTATCGAGGAGTTCCGTCGATTTTATCCTAATGGAAATTTTGCCGGACAACTTATAGGATATGCAGGAATTGATACACAGGGATTGGAAGGTATTGAGAGCAAATATGAACCTTTGCTTGCCGGAAAACCGGCGGTATATGTTGTGGAAAAAGAAGGCATGTTCCGTACAGTACCACTTTCCAACATTCCAAAAAAAATACCAGATCAATATTCTATTCAACTGACAATAGACAGTACTATTCAGCATTTTGCAGAAAAAGCACTGCGGGAAGGAGTGGTGAAATCACAAGCCGATCGGGGAACTGTCGTGGCACTTCATTCCAAAACTGGAGCCATCCTGGCTATGGCATCTTATCCAGAGTTTGATCCAAACCGTTATCAGAACTACAGCCGAGCACATCATCTGAATCAAGCTGTTACTTTGGGTTATGAGCCCGGTTCCACTTTTAAGATGATTACAATTGCTGCAGGCCTGAGTGAGGGGCTTATATCACCTGATCAAGAATTTTTCTGTGAAAATGGTGAATACAAGATAGGCATTAACTTGATCCGTGACTCGTCACCGCATGGTGTAATGACACTTCAGCAGGTATTAAAAAAATCTTCAAATATATGTGCAGCAAAAATTGGTCTGAGTATGCCACCGACACGTTTTCATGAATACATCATGCGCTTCGGTTTTGGTCGTCGTCCAAACTCCGGCATTGCAGCAGAGGCTACCGGAAGAGTTATTTCTCCAAAAAATTGGCAGACAATCGATCATGCAAATATCTCTTTTGGACAAGCTATTCTTGTTTCACCTTTGCAAATGGTGAGTGCAGCAAATGTTTTTGCAAACGAGGGTGAATGGGTTCCACCTTACATTGTGGAGAATGTCATTGATAAAAATGGTAAAAAATTAAAGGAAATAAAAGATGTAGAAGGTGAAGTGAGTCACAAGTTTGGTTTAGGAATCCGAAGTCCTGTAGTCGAAGCTTCTGTTGCAGAACTGGTCAGGAAGTATCTAATTTCTGTGACACAAAAAGGCGGTACTGCACAAAGAGCTGCAATCTTGGGTTACCAAGTTGCAGGAAAAACAGGTACGAGCCAAATCTATGATCAACAGCTTGGACGATATTCCAAAACACGCTACATAGCTTCATTTGTAGGATTCGCTCCTGCTTCTGACCCTTTGGTAACAGTACTCGTTGTCGTTGAACAACCGCGAACTTCACATTATGGTGGAACTATTGCTGCACCTATTTTCAAAAAAATTGTTCAACGAACTCTTTTGTTTAAAGATGTGTTACCATTTCCGGAAGGAAATTCAGAAGAAACCACCGCCCAGGTAGAAACGGCCTCACGCTGATTTTAAAGATGTATTGTTAATGGTTTTGAGACTGGGAACAATTTTGTGTTTTCAAAAGTTTTTTAAATAACCTGCGGCAGG
>Ga0208063_1000451_pt1 | contig 13309 bp, 11 predicted proteins | sample DeeseametaMP0203_FD_184219 | JGI IMG/M metagenome (GOLD analysis project Ga0208063, IMG submission 184219) | Marine microbial communities from the Deep Atlantic Ocean - MP0203 (SPAdes) | ecosystem: Environmental > Aquatic > Marine > Oceanic | place: South of Cape Verde, Atlantic Ocean... | reverse complement strand
ATAGTAAGTTGTCAGCCTTAAGCTGCTTTTTAATATCAGCCGTAAAGCCAACCGGAATAGTCGACTTAATCACCATAACCGCATTAGGATTATGTGCCATTGCATCTTTTATTACTGCTTCAACAGAGTTGGTATTAAAGTAGTTGTTTTCTACATCGTAATCGGTAGGTGTCGCAATAATAACAAAATCAGCGTTTGTATAAGCGGCAACTTTATCGGTAGTTGCTGTAAAGTTTAAATCGCTACGAGTTAAAAACTCACTAATTTCGGTATCAACAATCGGTGATTTTTTATCATTTAAAAGTGCTATTTTTTTTTCGTCAATATCAAGCGCTATAACTTCGTTATGTTGCGCTAGAAGCATTGCATTTGACAGGCCTACATAGCCTGTACCTACTACGGCAATTTTCATATTAATCCTTTAAGATTATTCATTAATTATAGGCTGCTTTTCCAGAGCTATAGTATAGTCAAGGAGAGTAAATACTTTAAACACAATACTAACCCACAATAATATTTAAGCAGTTTGGTATATTTTAGCTTTAAATATAGACTGTTCTTCGCAAGTAAATATAAAGTCTTTTTAGAATATGAAATATTATTTAAATAGCTTAGAGGTATACCCTAAGCTAAACATAAAAATATTTTCTGATAATTTAATCTTAATTATCTCTTAGAATAAGCGGAGGTTATTGTTATCACACGCTATGTTAAGAGCCTTTTGCATTTGGCAAAATAGTGATATTAGTTTGACTATTTTGTTTTTCCTGCCAATTAAGATCGCATATACCATCTGTAGGAGAAAACGCAGTAGGTGCTTGCAGCAATAACTTACGTATTAGCATGTGATTTGACTCATCACATGCTACTTTTAGTTTACCTAGAAATGGCTCAAGCTCACACCATGGCATTTTTATTTCTTGCGCACTTAAAATTCTTGGGTGATCGGTGCCAGTAACATTATCACCAATAAGTAGCTCTTCAAACAGCTTCTCGCCTGGGCGCAAACCGGTGCATTTTATTTCTATATCGCCATGTGGGCGCTTTTCGTGCCTAACTTCAAGCCCCGATAGGTGGACCATTTTCGTTGCTAAATCTTTAATTTTTACCGGCTCGCCCATATCAAGAACAAACACATCGCCACCAATGCCCATAGCACCAGCCTGAATAACAAGCTGAGCAGCTTCAGGTATGGTCATAAAGTAGCGTGTAATATCTTGGTGAGTTAACGTTATAGGACCACCTGCTTTAATTTGCTTTCTAAATAATGGAACAACAGAACCCGATGACCCCAATACATTACCAAACCGTACCATTGTAAAACGTGTGGTATTTTGAACCTCAGACAACCCTTGAAGCACAAGTTCTGCCATGCGTTTTGTTGTGCCCATTATATTTGTAGGTCGTACGGCTTTATCGGTTGATATTAAAACAAACGTGTCTACTTTTGCGTTTATTGCTGCCGTAGCTACGTTGTAAGTGCCGTAAATATTATTACGAACACCTTCTACTACGTTGTGTTCTACTAATGGTACATGCTTGTATGCAGCTGCATGGTAAACAGTTTGTACGTTAAAGGTAGAAAACGTTGATTCAACCAGTTTTTTATTTTGTATTGAGCCTAATATAGGTAATACTTCTATGCTTAAGTTATTTGAAGTGCAGTACTCTGATAGCTCTTTTTCTATCGCGTATAAAGCAAACTCAGAAAGTTCAAACAACACTACTTTTGTAGGGTTATTTTTAACTATTTGCCTGCACAACTCAGAGCCGATTGAGCCACCCGCCCCTGTTACCATGACTACTTTGTGTTCTATGTTTGCCGACATTAGCTCTTGGTGAGGCTGTACAGAATCTCTACCTAATAAGTCATCTATCTCAACATCTTTAACTTCATCTAAATTAGTAGTACCCGAAACAATATCAGCCATACCAGGAACAGTCATAACTTGTAGCTTGAACTTTTCGATTGAGTTAAGTATTTCCTTTCGGCGGCTTCTTGAAGTACTAGGCAGAGCAAGTAAGATTTTATTCGCACATTTTTGCTTTGCTATTACGGCTATTTGAGAAGGTGTGTGTACACATACCCCTTGAATTAGTGATAAATGCTTTTTAGGGTCATCATCAATAAAGGCCACCGGAGAGTACTCTGGGCCATTAGCTAAAGCGGTTGCAAGTTGACGCCCCGCAGAACCCGCGCCATATATAATAACCCCTTCTTTACGGCGCATTGTTATTTGCCCAACAACTGCGCGAACGGTAAGCCGTGCACCGCCTACAAATAAAATACAAAAGCTTGCATATATAAATGGCACTGTACGTGGTACAGGCGCACTTAAAAAGAATGACAAAACGGTTAAGTAAACTGTAGAAAGTAAAACACCAGCAATAATCGCCCACATGGCTTGCGTGTTCATGTAACGAAGTACAGCTCGGTAAAGCCCAAGCTTTACAAAGCTAAGTAAGCTTAACGGTAGTACTGCTGCCAGCAGCACCCATGTGTGTATACTTTTTAAAACCGCGGTGCTGTCAAGCCTAAGTAAAAAGGCAAGCCAAAAGGCTGCAATAATAAAAATGCTATCTACAACAAGTGATACGACTCTTTTTTTAGGGCGAGGTAAGTTTACTAAGAATTTTAAAAACACAATACATTTCCCTGAAGCTAGCAGTGATACTACTATTCTATTGATTACTATTTTACTACAAGATGAGCAACTATTGCACTTAATAGTTAAAGGTTATATCCAGTATATTATATAATCTTTATGTATTTGGTTACTTTTTGTAAATTTGTGCGTGTAATTTAGCTATTTTACTCTATCGCCACTGCCGCTTCCTGTGACGGTTTGAAGTATATAAGTAAAGTAGTGTTTTAAACTTAGTGTGGCAATCATTCTTGCATCAGTTTCAGCTAGCAAGTCAGGGGTAGACATGTCTATTTCGTTTACTTGCGCTAAACCAGTAATTCCTGGGCGTACATCGTAGATACCTTTAGCATCGCGAGCTTGAGTAAGTTCTTCTTGATTAAATAACCCAGGGCGTGGCCCAACTAAGCTCATTTCACCTTTAAGTACGTTCCAAAGCTGCGGTAGTTCATCTAATTTAGTTTTACGTAAAACCCCCCCAAATGGAGTAATAGATGCTGTACTTGCTAAGTGACTTGCGACCGAGGCTGTATCTACGGTCATTGTTCTGAACTTTACCAAGGTAAATGGCTTTTTATTGCGGCCAATACGCTCTTGCATAAAAAGTGGTGAGCCTGTATCAAATAAACCTATGATGAATAAAATGATTAAAAATGGCATGGCAAATATTAAACCTACCAATGAAAACAAAATGTCGAGTATACGAATCATTAATTAACCTATTTAATTTTTGCTGAAAACTTAAAACCATCTTCAACTGAATATGGTGGTGCCCAATTAAGTGTATTTTTTGTGTGAGTGATATCTACTTGTAGTGACCCTGTTAAACGATCAACTACCTGTTTTTTGCCTAGCACTGCACCAACAAGTGAAAACAACACTGGCGGAACGGGGAGCGCCAAGTTTGACTTACCCTGTACCATAGCCATCAATTGTACCATTTCGGCAGTAGAAAGATCATGATCATCACTAGCTAAAAACACTTGATTAGCTGCATTTGGGTGCTCAACACATACCTTAATTAAATCAACTAAGTTATATACAGATACTAAGCTTCTCTTATTTTTATTTATTGCTCTAAAAGGCAGAGGAAACCCTCTATTTACTAACTTCATTAAAGATGCAAAGTTAGCCTTTACGCCCTCGCCGTATACTAACGGGGGCCTGATTATTACTATTTCCATACCTGTTTTTTGCCCTAAAGCTAGCAGTTTTTGCTCTGCTTCTGCTTTAGAAATACCGTATGGATCTTCTGGGGCATTTTCTTGCTCATTAAAAGGAGCACGACCGGTTGTACTTTCGCCATTTACTTTAATTGTACTTATAAATATAAATCGCTTAACACCAGCTTGGGCAGCTTGGGTAGCTAAATTTAAAGTCCCTTTTGTATTTACAGCTTTAAATTCATCTATAGAATTTGCAGAATTATCATCCATTATATGGACTCGTGCAGCGCAGTGTATAAGTACTTTAACTTCGCTTAAATTTAAGCTTTGATTTGTATTACTAAGATCAAAATATTGATGTTTATAATTACCAGCAACCGGTTGCCTACCAAGTAATAAACACTCTTCGACATCTATTTTTTTTAGTAACTCTTTACCAACAAAGCCACTATAGCCTGTTATAGCAATCATAACTTTTTATCCATCGATGCTTTATATATTTTTATGTGAGTATCCACGACAGCTTTAACATCAAACTCCTTCTCGGCAAATGCTCGGGCTTTAACACCCATTTCCATTCGTTCATTTGTGTTATTTATTAATTTAATAAAAGCATCAGCTAAAGGTTTCGCATCCATAGGTGGAACAGCTAGCCCTGTTACGTTATTAATTATGGCATCACTACAACCTGGATTTGTAGTTGTTACAATAGCTCTACCGCATGCTGCTGCTTCAATAAGTACTTTCGGAACGCCTTCACCATAAAAAGAAGGTAAACTTACAATGTTTACATCTGAGAAAATTGCAGGAATGTCATTACGGTGCCCTAAGTAATCGATTACCCCGTCATTAACCCACTTGTCAATTTCAGCTTGTTTTATTGTATTTGGGTTTTCTAAGTCGGGTGTTCCTATAAGCACAAACTGTGTATTTGGTAGCTGTGCTTTAACAATTTTGGCAGCTTCAATATATTGATAAACTCCTTTTTCACGTAGTAAACGACATGCCATTGCAACTTTAATATGTGGACGGTTTATTTCAGGAATGTAATTATAAACAGATAAGTCGGCACCAGAACCTTTAATAAGTACTTTATCGTTAGCTTTAAGTTTAGCTACATCTGTTAGTATTTTTTCATCTGATCTATTTTGAAAGATAACTGTTTTGTTTTTATGAGCTAGCGCAACTTTGTATACCATTGATGCTACGAACTTAGTTAGCTTTGCTCTGAAAGTATTTGCTGTAAAAACATAACCTAAGCCTGATATAGCAGCTACAAACGGTATTTTTTGTTTAATAGTTTTTAATACTAACCCTGCATATAAAACAGGCTTTATCGTTACAGCATGAATAACCGATGGCTGCTCTTGCTTAATTAAGTTACGGATAGCTTTGAGTGTTTTTAGCTCATTACCTATGCTGCCCCCACTTCTACTAAATGGCAGCTCAACAACATTAAAACCCATATTTATAAGCTCTTGCTTATGCTCTGTAAAATGACAAGCTATGGTAACATCATACCCTTGCTTGAGAGCTTCTTGTGCAATTGGTAAACGGTGTGAAATAAAGAACCAGTCGACATTAATTATAAATAGAAGCTTAGGCATTAGCACAACCTCTTTAGCTGAGTATAAAATTGACTACGGCGCTCTTTAAGCTCTGAGGTTAAATATTTTTGTGCATTTAAAGTGTTATCATGCGACGCCTGATTGTAGTCAGTATGTGAGTTTAAAATGTTATATATTTTATCCGCTAGTTCCTGAGGGGAGTGTTTATCGTGAACATGTTTATGATTAATTAGTTCAGGAAGCCCGCCGGCATTACTAACAACACAAGGTAAAGCTCTACTCATTGCTTCAATAGTCGCTCTAGGTAAGCCCTCTTGATTACTGGGCTGTATGTACAGGTCTGATCTATCGAGTAAATTAAACAAATCTTGTTTATTTAATACTCCTGGGTATTTAATAACAATATTTTGGTAATTACACTCTTTTTTAAAGTATGTTCCACGGCCAACGAGGTGAATTAATAGCTTAGTATTTAATTTTTTATCTAAAATATCTAAAGCTTTAAAAAGCACATCATAACCTTTATGGTGACTATCTAAATTACCTGTTAAAGTTATTTCATACTCATTTTTATCAACAAGTTTTTTTGGATCTTTAATAGCATTTATTTCAACATTTGATGCGTTTGTTTGAAAGCCATTTGTAGGATATTTATTCTGCAAAAAGTGCTCTGTTACATAAATTGCACCAGAGGCATTGAGTACAGATTTTCTCATTGCATTCACAATAATTTTCTTATACATTTTTGCTTTTATAGAGTCAAATCCATCCATTGCATCCGCAGGACAGGCAACTACTTCACATACGAAAGGTATACCCTGCTGAAGAGCAACCTCACTTGCTAAGAACCCTATTTCACTTGGAACTCTAATAACGAGAGCATCTACATTTTTTAATTTTTCTTTTAATAACGCTTTATATTTATTTCTTAAGATAAAACGGTTTTTTAAGTTAGATTGATCTTCAAAGGGAATAAAATCTATATTTTCCGAGGTTACTTTATTTAACTCATCAAGCACTACGCTTGTTTCATTTATATTTATAAATCTCGATATGATACTTATTTTATCAAAATGCTCGAAATACCGATTAAAAGAGCTAACAGACAGCTTACCTGCAGAATAAGCATCCTGATTATCATTCCTGTAGAACTTATGATCATGTATAAATGCAATTCTCGTCATATTTTTTTTATTTCCCTAGCTGGCAAACCAGCATAAATAGCATTTTTTTCTAAGCACCCTTTTGTTACAGAATTAGCTGCGATTACAGTTCTCTCGCCAATCGAACTGCCGCCAAGTACTCTTACACCACAGCCAAACCAAACATCGCTTTCTATATATATTGGTTTTAAGATTATTGGCTGGTACTTTATTTTTATATTTTTATCTGAAAATGAGTGCTCAAAAGATATTAAACTGCATGAGTGAGCAAAAGAAACATCATCCCCTATCGTTATTTTTCCTTGACCATCTAGATAGAAGTACTCGTGAAAACTTACGTTATCCCCGACTTCTAATTCATCTATATCTTTAAATACACACCAACGAGCTATGTAAACATTGTATCCACACTTTTTAACTAAGCTTTTAAAAATCACATAACGTATGGCAACGCCGATTTTAAAAGGAATAGATGCACTTATATTAAATAAGAACCGCCGAATAAATTTAGGTAATAACCTCAACATAAAGTTTATTATTACGAATACATATTTAAATTTCTTGAATAGCTTACGACCGTTCATAATGCCTTACTTCCTGAATATATAACTGTTAACTGCCTATAATTTTCTTCGATACTAAACTTACGGTTATCAAATGGAAGCCTTTTAGCTTTAATGTGTTCTTTACTTGCTGTAAGTTCTAGAAGCCTTTCCTTCCATGTAGAAGCTTTGTCTATAGGTAAGAATTCTAAGAAATCTGAAATTTTCACATCTTTTGGAACTGTATCTGCAACTAACGTAAATAAATTATTTGATTGAGATTCAACGGCAACAAGCCCTAACCCTTCAAATTTAGATGGTAACAAAAAGAAGTCAGCTGTATATTTCATCAACTCTTTCACATCGCTTCTAACACCTAATAATTTTATATTTGTTAAATTACGCTTGCCAATAATCTCTTCTACTTCTGTATAACCTTTCCCATCACCAATTAATAATAATTTAAAATTGGATTCACTTTTTAATAGGGTCATTAAATCAAGTAAAAATAAATGATTTTTTTGGGGTACAAAACGGCCAACATGGGCTAAAACTATATCGTCATTCTGTAAACCTAATTCAGAGCGAGAAAGCTTATTATCCTTAGCTATTAAGTTTAATCCGCAAGGTAATATATTTACCTTAGATGAAGAGTAAAACATTGAAGGTGCACAATCTTTACTCACCGCTATTTTTTTATTTGAAAATAAATTTACTAAAACTTTAGCAAAAAAATAGTACAGTTTTTTACTAAAGCTATGAGTTTTATACTCTGAACGCTTATCATTGTGACAATGAGCAACCCGAATAGGTACTCCAGCAAGCCACGCAATAAAAAGCATCCAACCGCTAGCTAGGTTCACATGTGAATGAACAACATCAAAGCTCTCTTTTTTAAAGTGATTATAGAGCTTTTTTGAAAAAGTAAGCATACCAAGTCGAAGTGGGATTCGAGTAATCTTAGCGCTATTCTCTTTCACTTCATCTTCGTAGTAACTGGCACTATTATTATGCAAAATGAAGTCTAATTTATCCTCTGTAATATAGCTTAAATCTTTTAACCAAGTTTCAACTCCTCCAGTATCTAAAGACTTAATAATATGAGCTACTTTCATCATTTATATTTCCTAGCATAAAAAGTACTAAATAAGAGTGCGATTAATGGCCAAACTATGATTTTCTTACGAATAAAGTTATCTCCGAGACTACCTATTGCTAGTGGGATATTGTTATTGTCCATATTAGTAAAACCAACACCAACTAAACATATCGACAAACAGTAAATAGCAACAAATGTCTTGAAAACTACCTTTCTGTCGTACTTCCTGAACACTAGACCATATGCAACGAGTAAGAAAATAATGAGTGATTCAAGTAACATTATTAAAGGAGAAAAGAGAAAATCGTTGGTTTCATTAATTAAAGCCCAATTTGACGTACTCATTGGGTTTGGACTTAAAAAGAAATAAATAAACCCAATAATACTATTAATTAACGAAATAACAGACCCGCCAGTCCCTAACAAAAAAACACCTATAATACATGCAACATAAAAAATTGATTTTCTATTAGTAAAACAGAAGGGCAAAACATAACAAAATACCATTATTATTGAATACGGCCTCAACAGCATTGCAAGAAGTAAGAAGAAACAAAAAAGTGCATATTTTTTATTAATATAGAAAGATGCTGAGAACAAGCACATTGAGATAACAGCAACATCTTTACCAAAGTTAGATGCCCAATACAGCAGCGACGGTGAAACTAATAAAAAGAAGAAACCTATAGATATATCTTTTATATGTTCATTGTTATGCAATGAAACCATGTAATACCGGCATGACATAAACCATAAAAAACAATTTAAAATTATGATTACGAACTCATTTATGGAGAAATCATCTAAAGGTAATAAAAAAGATAAGAAAGCTGAAAACGTAATTCTGGAGCTTATAAACCCAAAGCCACTTAAGAAACGGTTCATTTCATTAGTAAGTAACTCACTGATATTATATTCTCGCAGGTTTGTTACAAAAGCTAACTCATCTGGACCCGAGATTGGACTAAAATTGTAACTGTTGTATATCAAATTTAGAGAAACCAAAATGAACATTGCCCATTTTGTCTCTTCAGCCACGATACCTTTTGCTGTTAAAAAGACGAGCGTAAATACCATTAAAGCAATGGAAATAGGCATACTGACTACAGATAAATATAAGAGAAAAAAGTATAAAACTATTGCAAGCAATACATAGGATGCTTTATTTATCATTTTCTATTATTGCGCTTTTAAGGTTCTGCAAGTAGTTTAGCTTTTGTTCATCTAATGTATTTATGTGAGGTTTACTAGAAATTAGCTTATTTGCAATCTGAGAAGGCTCCATTTGATACGACAATAGGAACTCCTGTAGGTTTAAATCTGCTAAGATATTTGTCAGCTTTTCATCCCATTCAAGAGCGTAGACTTTTTTGTTTAACGCTAAAGCAGGGATTACAGCATGTAACCTTTGTGCCAAAATTAAGCTATTTTTATTTACTGAATCAATCAATTCATCAGCACTCAATACTCTAGGATGAACTAGAACTTTTTCATCGTCTATTTTAGGTACTAGGTATTTATGTATAAACTTTACGTCTTGCAAGGAGCCATTATTGTATATAGTAATTTTGTCATATTGATCACTTAATATATTAATTAACTCTAACCACCAAGCTGCAATATCTTCCCTTTTGTATAAGTTTTCACTATGCCTAACCATTTCGTAAGGATCCATTATGAACAAACCTAGGGTCTCTTTGTTGACTTTAGGTGCGACCATATCGTTCACAAAAAAGGCAGGATCAAGAATATAATTTTGGGTATTTAAGCCAAGTTTTTTAGCTCGAATTAGAGATTTAGAGTCACGAGTAAAGACAGGTATATTCTTAATAAACATTCTAGCTATAACCTTCCAGATATAAGTATGCTTACTACCTACTCCTACAGACCATAGTACAACTTTCTTGTTATGTTTTTGAGCCATACGTGCGACTCTACTAATATTCAGTAAAAAACAACTATAGTTATCAATTAATAGGTGCCCACCACCTATAATAATGAGATCATTATTCTTAACAGAGTTTATTAACTCTTCATCAGACCATTTAATCGATAGAAATGTTTTAATGAACCTAGGTAAATAATATTTTTTTTGCTGCTCAACATTCTCTTTTATTTCATCAACATCGACTTCAGGTTGTTTGTAATCGATATTGTATTTACCTTGCTCTAAATCAAAGTAAGATACGGTATCAATATCTAGTTTATTTTGAAGCGTCCAACCCAATACCTTTTCTATAAGCTGATCACCAACGTTAGGTGATTTCCCAGCACCAACAACAAGAACCTTCATAATATTACCTCTGAAACACTAGGGTGTTTATACTATACTTATTTTTTAACTTTAAATAAGACAAATGGTTCCATATTAAAGTACAGATGCTTGAACTAATCACTACACCGAAAACCCCAAAATACAGAAAAAGTGGATATACAATAATAAATTTTACTGCAAGGGAGAAAATCATTAACTTGGCTAGATATTTCCCTTCATTTTTAACTTTCATGAGAGTCAAAGTTTGTCCATAAAGTGCACTAAGCATAATATTCATGATCAGACATAGCATGATGAAATAGCCAGCCTTATAACCTTCACCAAAAACACTCAGCACCCACTCACCTAGAAAGCACATAGCAACGAAAAATACAGATATAGAAGCAAATCCAAACTGACTCGACATTTTAGCTTTAATACCAATCTCCTGCTTGTTTTTGCTTTCCTTCACAAAATATGGCACTAGGATGTTTGCGATTGCGTTTAAAAAGAAACCACTTAGTAATGCGATCTTTTGTGAGGCAGAAAAAACGGCGACATTACTTTCTGTAGTAATACTATCTAAAATCAATATATCCACATTTGACATTAAAGTCGTAGTTAGAAAAACAAAGTAAAGTGGAGTTAAACTTTTTATATCTATAAACTTAAAAAAGTCACCAGATAAATTATATCGTTCGCCTTTATTTAAATTAAATTGCATCACAAGGAAGGATAAAAAATACCCGCCTGCAACAACTATTATTAATTCATAAAAGAAAGTAAGCTCATTAGAAAATATAAACAATACTATTAATATAAAAGAGTTTCTAAAAACTTTATCGCACATTTGATAAACGATAATTTTTTTAAGAGCCGTATATATAGATTGTTTCAATAGTAAAATCGAAGCTATGTAAGAAATAAAAACAAAACTTAACATAGCTACAATACTCTCACCCCTAAAATACAAATATAATATTGTAATAAATATAACTGGTAAGAAAAATAATGTTATAGACGTATAAGCTTTTTTACTAATTTCAGATATAGCTTCTTTGTTAATTTTAGGTATATTCAGCAGTAAGTACTGATTAATACCTAATGAAACAATCACCGATATTATGGTAGCTAAGGAGATATAGAAGCTGTACGAGGCAAAGACTTCTTCTTTAAATATTCGAGCTATATAAACGTTAAGTATAAAGTTTATTGCTGCAGCAAATACAGAGACAGAAGCGGAAAGTACGATCCCGATATATAGATTATTCATTAAAACCTTTTAAACCTCAGCACAAAACTAATTATTTTTTTCTGTTTTGCGATAATAGTTAAAAATTACGATTAATGAACCTATGACTCCGCCTAAAAGAGTAAATATGATAACTATTAGAGCTCTCTTTGGTCCATTTTTCTGCTCTGGTGCCAGCGCAGGATCTATTGTATTGAATACGTACTCGTCCCTAACATTGGCAAACATTATTGTTTTGGCTTGCTCTTCAATTAGTTTGTATAATACCGATCTAATATCAGCAATATTTGTAACTTCTAACTGCTTCGTTAAAAATTCGGTACTTCGATTAGCCTCTACGACATCTCGCTCTTTCATTTCTTGATTTATATCTTCAACTAGCCAGTTAACCCACTGTTGAGCAATAAAAGGAGATACATGCACAACAGAAATAGTCACTAACCCTGTTTCTTTATCTGTTTTTACACTGACAACATCTTCAAATGCTTTATAAGCTTCTTGAAGCGATGGTTTCTTATTTAAAGGGAAGCTTACGTTACGTACCCATTCGCCTGATTTCTCATCGTAAATATCTTCATCATATATTAATTTATTACTTGAAGGATCCCAGTTTTTAACAGCCATTAACTCTTTTAAAATATTATGCTTGCTGATAAACCCACTAGTAAACTTTCTAGACTTTATAACTTCTACAGCTAATTGAGATTTATTACTACCGCCACCAAGGTTGACTCCTGCTAAACTAGCTAAGCCTCCAAACTGCCCTGCGAGCGCAGAAAGGCCACTGGCACTTTCTGCTTCGACAGGGGTTAATAAAGCTTCTGATTTGTAAATATTTGGCTCATTGACCGCGTAGAATATTGAAGCTAAAGAAAATAATAATGTTATAAAAATTACTAATATTTTTTTCTTCCAAACAATAGAAACTAACATTGTTAGTGCTATTTCGTGCTCAATTCTTGGATTCGTTTCAGAATCTTTCGTCACTATTTGCTGCTTTAGAGTTTCAGGCATTTTTTTCTCTTAGACTAAAGTTAAGTTGAATAGGCTATGACACATACCTATTACAAACTACCAATCGCAGCAACCGCCACACCCAATTGATAAAGAATCTGCGTTGCAGTACTCCACAATGTAAGCTTGTCCATATGGCTCGCATCCATTGGTATTACTATTGTATCACCAGGCTCTAACTGCTCTGAGTTATTAGCTGCAAACCAGCCACCTGTATTTGGAATTTTAACCGAGCCATTTGCTTTAATAATATAAATGCTATCTTCATTAGCACGTTCTTTAAAACCACCACTTAGAGCAATATAATCATCAACACTTACGCCCGCTTTATATAAATGAGAGGTAGAGTAATTAACTTCACCTATTACGCTAATTGAGTCACGCTTGCTCGGTACATATAAAACATCACCGTCTTGAAGGACTAAGTTTTGTTTGTTTTCAACAATAAGTGGTAAATCGATAACTAAGCGCCCTACCGCTTCTACACTCGCTAAATCATTTAATAGCTTATTCATTTCATCATAAGAAAGTGAATTACTACTCACTGAACTTTGAAAGCTCTTTGATGCAATATCACGACGTAACTCAGTTGATAAGCGAGCTAGT
>Ga0208063_1000443_pt1 | contig 13423 bp, 15 predicted proteins | sample DeeseametaMP0203_FD_184219 | JGI IMG/M metagenome (GOLD analysis project Ga0208063, IMG submission 184219) | Marine microbial communities from the Deep Atlantic Ocean - MP0203 (SPAdes) | ecosystem: Environmental > Aquatic > Marine > Oceanic | place: South of Cape Verde, Atlantic Ocean... | reverse complement strand
ATCTTGTAAGCAAAGCTTGTGTGCTGGTTTTTAATACGCACTTTAAATTAAGCTATGTAGATTGTTCAAACCCTCTAAATGATTTACATAGCTTTGATAGCTTTAATTTATATAATCCATAATTTTCAAAAGGTTAAATTTGGCATCGCTTATGCTTTTAATAGGGTGATTGAAACATTTTATTAAACGCAATAAGGAGATCTATATGTCTACATTACAAACAAGCACTCGTTTACAAGGTAAAAAAATTGCTATTTTAGCCACCGATGGCTTTGAGCAAAGTGAGCTATTATCTCCACGTGATGCTTTACTTAATGCTGGCGCCGATATCGATATTGTGTCGGTAAAAGAGGGTGAAATCACCGGCTGGGATGAAGATAAATGGGGCGACAAAGTAAGCGTAGATAAACTTGTTACAAATGCCAGTGCCAGCGATTACGATGCGCTTATGCTGCCAGGTGGCTTATTTAACCCAGATACGTTACGCCAGGATAAGCACGCAAAAGCGTTTATAGATGGTTTTTTTGGCGCCGAGAAAAACAAACCCGTTGCAGCTATTTGCCATGCCCCTTGGTTACTTGCCGAAATTAATAAATTACGCGACCGTACCGTTACATCATTCCCAAGCATTAAAAGTGATTTAATCAATGCTGGTGCAAACTGGGTTGATGAAGAGGTGAGTGTAGACCAAGGTTTAGTAACAAGTCGCAGTCCTGCAGATTTAGAAGCATTTAATGCAAAATTTATTGAAGAAATTTTAGAAGGTAAGCATCAAGCTCACTAAGTGTAGAGCTTAATAAAAAAGGGCATTTTAAATGCCCTTTTTTAAGGCGTAAATTTTAAGCTTTTACAGTGCGGTGGCCGCTTTCATATCAGCTACAAACGCTTTTAACTGCGTTGTCATCGCGTCTAAATCATTTAGGTTGGCCTCAATGATTTTAACAACGGCTGAGCCTGAAATAGCACCAGCTGCGCCGGCGTTTAGAGCGGCTTTTACATCATCGGGAGTAGAAATACCAAAGCCTAATAAAGCAGGGGCTGCATGGTATTCTTTTAGCTTAGTTACTATGTTACCCGCTGGCATTTGCGCTTTAGTATCAGTGCCGGTAACACCCGCACGCGATAATAAATACGTGTAGCCACGGCCGTAAGATGCACATTGGCGCAGAGTATCGTCATCGGCATTTGGTGTGGCAATAAATATTGGGTCTACACCGTTTGCCATGGCTGCTTTTCTAAACATTTTAGACTCATGAAGTGGTACATCAGCAACTAAAATAGAGTCTACGCCCGCTGCTTTAGCATCTTTATAAAATGTTTCTAAACCGCGTTTAAACACAAGGTTTGAATACAATAATAAGCCAATTGGAATATCTGCATTGTAATCGCGTATTTCTTTAATAATATCAAAGCAATCTTGCGTGTTAATGTTTACATCGAGAGCGCGAATATTCGCCGCTTGAATAACTGGGCCATCGGCGATTGGGTCCGAAAACGGAATACCTAGCTCCAGTGCATCCGCGCCGCCATCGATTAAGCTTTTAATAATGGCAATACTTTGCTCTTTACCTGGGTCGCCAATGGTAACAAATGGTACAAATGCACCTTGTTTTTGCTCATTAAGTGCAGCAAAGGTTTTACCGTAACGATCTGTATTTAACTGGCTCATAGTTGACCTCCTTGTGATAAAACACTGTGTACGTGGGTTAAATCTTTATCGCCACGGCCACTTAAGTTAACCACCAAAATGCTTTCTTCTGTTTGCTCTTCGGCGTATTTAAGCGCATAAGCAAGGGCATGGCTTGATTCAAGAGCTGGAATAATACCTTCGTTTTTAGCCAGTGCTTGGAACGCGTCAAGCGCTTCTGTATCGGTAATACCCACATATTGAGCACGGCCTGTTTCGTGTAAAAACGCGTGCTGTGGTCCAACTGCTGGGTAATCAAGACCGGCAGATACTGAGTATGACTCTTCAATTTGACCATCGTCGTTTTGCATAATGTACGTATAGGTACCGTGCAAAATACCTTTAGTACCTTTACAAATTGTAGCGCCGTGCTCGTGGGTATCTAGGCCTTTACCTGCAGGCTCTACACCAATAAGTTTTACACTAGGCTCGTCAATAAAGTCAGTAAACATACCAATGGCATTAGAGCCACCGCCAACACAGGCTAGTACGGCATCTGGTAAGCGTCCTTCTGCTTTTAGTACTTGTTGTTTAGCTTCTTCACCAATGATTTTTTGATACTCTCGTACAATTGTTGGGAATGGGTGAGGACCCGCTGCGGTACCAAGTAAGTAATGAGCGTCTTGGTAGTTTGCAGACCAGTCACGTAGCGCTTCGTTTACCGCATCTTTTAATGTGCCAGAGCCGGCTGTTACCGGAATAACCTCTGCGCCCATTAATTTCATTCTAAATACGTTAGGCTGTTGGCGCTCAACGTCTTTAGCACCCATATAAATGCGGCATTTTAAGCCAAGTAATGCACAGGCTAGGGCTGTTGCCACGCCGTGTTGGCCCGCTCCAGTTTCGGCAATAACTTCTTTTTTACCCATACGTTTAGTTAGCAACGCTTGACCAAGTACTTGGTTGGTTTTGTGTGCGCCGCCGTGCAGTAAATCTTCACGTTTTAGGTAAAGTTTTACTTTAGGGTTTTTAATTAAATTACGCGTTAATGTAAGCGGCGTAGGGCGACCGGCATACTCGTTTAATAATTTTGTAAACTCAGCCTGAAATTCAGGGTCTTTTTGTGCTTTGTTAAATTCGTTCTCTAACTGCTTAAGCGCAGGGACAAGTAGCTCAGGTACAAACATACCGCCAAACTCGCCAAAATAAGCTGGATTTTGCATTATAACCTCAATAATTTCTGATGCTTGTAAAAGCATTTTGTAATTTGATAGGGCACTTTTTACCCGCAGATTCTTCAACGCCTGAATTTAAATCAAGGCCTAGGGCGCCTTGAGAAAGCGCGTCTTTTATATTGTCTGGATTTAAGCCACCCGCTAGCGTAAAGGGGGTTGTTGCGTCGCGCAGTACTGCCCAATCAAATGCTTTACCTGTACCACCGGCTTGTGTATCGCTGTGGGTATCATAAAGATGGCGGTCTACGCCCGTAGCTGGGGTTGGCAATGTATCTTTAATTGCCTGTGCTTTCCAAATTTCACAACCTTTAGGTAACTGTGTACGTAATGCGGCAATGTAATCGTCACTTTCTTGACCGTGTAATTGTACTGCGGCAAGTTTTAGTTCGTGCGCGTATAGTACCACTTGCTGCGGGCTTGCATTAACAAAAACACCGACAAATTTAAGTGGCGCACTTTGGCTCAGCTCAATCGCACAATCTAAATCAACATAACGAGGCGATTTAGGGTAAAAAATGAGTCCACCGTACACTGCGCCGTTGTTGTAAGCGGCCTGTACGTCTTGTGCTCGGGTTAAACCGCACACTTTGTTATCACCTAAAATCACTTTTTTGCAGGCTTGTTCTAAATCGCGCTCAGCCATTAAAGAACTGCCAATTAAAAAGCCATCACATAATGGCGCTAGGCGTTTAACATCTTGATGAGTGTAAATACCTGACTCTGAGATAACCACGTTATCTTGTGGGATGAGTTTACGTAGCTTTTCGGTGGTTGCTAAATCAGTGCTTAAATCGCGAAGGTCACGGTTATTAATACCAATAATTTGCGCATCAAGTGCAAGGGCACGGTGCACTTCTTCTTCGTTACTTACTTCGGTTAATACCGACATGTTAAGCGAGTCGGCAACTGCATGTAGCGCTTTATATTGTTCATCATCAAGCACTGAAAGCATTAGTAATATAGCATCGCCGCCATAAATACGTGCCATGTAAACTTGGTACTCATCAATAAAAAAGTCTTTACAAATAAGTGGTTGCTCTACTTGGCTACGTACAAACTCTAAATAATCAAAACTACCTTGAAAGTATTTAGTATCTGTAAGTACGCTCATGCAGCTGGCGTATTTTTTATAAACAGAGGTGATCTCGGTTAAATCAAACGGCTCTCTTATTAGCCCTTTTGAAGGAGATGCTTTTTTACATTCTAAAATAAACTGCGTACCCGGCTTTGCTAACGCTTTATAAAAGCTGCGGCTGGTTGGCACTGCTAGGTGTTTAAAGCTCTCTAGTGGGCGCGCGGCTTTACGCTCTATTAGCTCTTGTTTTTTATCAGCAACAATTTTGTCTAATACATTAGCCATGACTTACCTCAATAATTGCATTTAATGTGTTCATGGCTTTGCCTGAACTTAGTAATGTTTGTACCTGTTGTGCGCCTTCTTTTAATGACTGTACTTTACCGCTTAGGTATAAAAGTGCAGCCACATTGACCACGATTGCAGCATTGTGCGCATCACTGCCTTTACCTTGTAAAATAGCAAGGCTCGCATTTGCGTTGTATTGTGGGCCTTCACCGGCTAGTTGTTCAAGTGAATAGTTTGCAAGGTCAAAGTCGCTTGGGTTTAATGTGTACTGCGTTATTTCGCCATTGTTTAGCTCAACTACGTTAGTTGGGCCGTGCAGGGCTATTTCATCAGTGCCAGAACCATGCACTATCATCGCGCGCTTAGTGCCTAATGTTTTAAGTGTTTGCGCCATTGGCATACATAAAGACTCATCGTAAACACCCAGTAATTGCACGTGTGGTGCAGCAGGGTTAGCAAGCGGGCCTAAAATATTAAAAATGGTACGTGTTTTAAGCGCAGTACGTACGCCCATCGCGTGGCGTACACCACTGTGATAATGCGGTGCAAACAAAAAGGTAAAATGGGTTTGTTCAAGGCACTGTGCAGCCTGTGCTGGGCTCATATCAATATTAATGCCCAGTGCTTTTAATAAATCAGCAGAGCCCGAATTACTCGATACACTGCGATTACCATGTTTTACCATATTAATACCCGCGGCAGCTGCAACAATCGCCGCGGTAGTACTAATATTAATCGTGTTTGAGCCATCGCCCCCGGTGCCGCAGCTATCGGCAAGTTGCGTGCTAGTGGTTGTAAAGGCAACGGCGTTTTCTCGCATTGACGCTGCAGCGCCGGCAATTTCATCACTTACTTCGCCTTTTATTTTAAGGCTGATTAGCAATGCAGTGAGCTCTATTTCGCTCATGTTACCTTGCATTATTTGGTTAAATAATGCGTTTGATTGGGCATAGTTTAACGACTTGCCTTGAATAAGTTGCTCAATAGCGTATTGAACATTTATGGTCTCTTGTGATTGGGTACTCATAATGTCCTCTATTAGTTGGTGCGCGTTAAGTACGCAACACTTTGTTGAAGTAGCATTGCACCATTTGGCGTAAGTATTGACTCAGGATGAAATTGATAACCTAACGCTTTATCGTCGTGGTGATATATGGCCATAGGAATATCGTCAAATTGTGCAATTACCTCAATATTTTCAGGTACCTTGGTTGCCATTAATGAATGATAACGTGCTACGGGCATGGTGTTGCCCATTCCTTCAAACACCGGGTGCGGGTTTAAATTAATGATTGATGACTTACCATGTACGGTTTCGCCCGCGTGGCCGATTACTCCGCCATAACTTTGTGTAAGTGCTTGTTGCCCTAGGCAAATGCCCAGCATGGGAAAGTGGCCTTTAGCCAGTTCGATTAATTCCATTAAGCAACCTGCATCACTGGGTGCACCAGGTCCTGGCGAAAGCACTAATAATACTTGCCCAGGCTCTTGGCGCATTTTATTAAAAATAACCTCTGCGCTTATGTTATTTCTGTATACCACAAGCTCACAGCCCAGCATGGTTAGTTCATCAACAAGGTTGTAGCTAAACGAATCAAAGTTATCTAAAAAGTATATTTTCATTGGGTTTGCTGTGCTCATTTTATACCGCCTCATAAGTCGATTTTATGGCGGTGATCACCGCTTGGGCTTTAGCGCGGGTTTCGTTAGCTTCGGCTTGTGGATCAGAATCGTAAACGACACCTGCACCAGCTTGCACATACGCGGTATTATTTTTAACAAACGCTGAGCGAATAACAATGCAGCTATCCATTGCACCATCGCCTGTTAAATAGCCTACTGCGCCACCGTAGCTGCCACGGCGTTTGCCTTCGGTTTGGCGTACAAGTTCGGCGGCACGTACTTTAGGAGCGCCTACCAGCGTGCCCATGTTCATACACGCTTGGTAAGCATGTAGTGCATCAAGCTCAGGCTTTAATGTGCCCACCACGCGAGAAACCAAGTGCATTACTTGCGAGTAGCGGTCTACTTTTAATAGCTCTTTTGCATGGCGCGTGCCGGCTACACTAATGCGTGCTACATCGTTACGGGCTAAATCAACTAGCATTAAATGCTCGGCACGCTCTTTTTGATCGTTTCTTAGTTCAAGCTCTATACGGCTGTCTAAATCTGGGTTGATTGTGCCATTGGCAAATTTTCCACGAGGGCGAGTACCGGCAATAGGGTAAACTTCAACTTGTTTGCTTTGTACTTCGTATTTAAGCGCAGACTCAGGTGAGGCGCCAAATAAAGCAAATTCTTCATCGCGCATATAAAACATATAAGGGCTTGGGTTTTGCTTTTTAAGCTGGCTATATGCGTGCAACGAATCAGGGCAGGGCAGTGAAAACGTACGCGAAGGCACAACCTGAAAAATATCACCATCAACGATGTTCTTTTTAAGCTTAACCACTTGCTCGCAGTAAGTTTCATCGCTTATATCAACACTTACATCGCAGGTGCCTGTTTGCATAGGCGCACTAAACTCTTCTGCTTTATCGCATAGGGCATTTAATCGTTCTAGCTCTTTACCTACTTCAAAACAATTAGCGTGTACGTCTGGGCCATTAAACACATTACCAATAAGCTCAGTGGTTTGTTTTTGATGGTCGATAACCACTAAGGTTTCGGCTAAGTAAAATACGTAGTCTGGGCAGGTGTTTTCGCCATCGGGTACGTCGCTTAGCTGCTCAAAATTAGCCACCATGTCGTAGGCAAATACACCGCCTAAAAATACCGAAAACGGGTTTTCGGTGGTGCTTTTGATACTGTTTATACAGGTGCGTAGTGCGCTAAATGCATTATCGGCAACCAGTTTACTTGCCTCGTCAATGTCATTAGAGCCGCCTTTATAAACAAGATTTAGGCTTGTGTCGGTTAAGGTTGCATCGCAGCTTTGTACATTGGCTCTTAAATATGGCAGTAACTGTTTACCGTTATTAGATTGAGCACTTACCGTGACGGTTTTACCTTGGCAAACAATGCGCAGCGCGCAGTCAACTAAAATTAAGCTTTTAACACTGTCTTTAGAATCAATCTCGGCTGATTCAAGCAGTAGCGAATTAGGCTTATCAAGTGCTGCATAAAGTGCAAGTGGGCTACTAATGTAGTCGCGCACTTGCGTTATGCTAGTAACTTCGCCTGGTGTGGTAGTTATATGACTAAAAATCAAACCTCATTCCCTCAAAAAATAAAACCCCGCAATGCTTTTGCAATGCGGGGTTTGAATAACGATATCTAAATTACAAACAGATCATTACCGTCCCGCTATATCAGGCGCCACCACCAACGATGTGTAAGAGTAAGACCGTTATTCATGTTTTTTTGCCTCAAAATAAAAAATTAAATACGTAAAATTTAGTTATAAAAAAACCCGCATAGTTGCGGGTTTTGAATATTTGCTAGACACGACAATTCATCACCCAAAAATTATGAGTGCCACCACCAAATAGTGTGTTGAATTGAATTGATCATTTTTATTAATTCTTAATGTGTCTTAAAGTGGCTACAGTAAAACGTATTTAGCGCTTTTGTGTCAAGTGTTTATTTAAAACAATTTAGTCAAAAAAGTTGTTATACTTATATAAACATCTATTACCCTTAAATTTAAGCAGTTTTCTTTTGATAAAATACGATTTACACAGCCATACAACGCATTCAGACGGACATTTAACAGTTGAGCAATTATTAAACCGCGCCGTAGAAAAAAACATTGATGTGTTTGCGATAACCGATCACGACACTGTGGCTGCTATTACGCCGGCAAAAGCGTTTATCGAAACAGAAAACCTACCGCTTAAGCTTATATCTGGCGTAGAAATTTCTACCAAGTGGGAAAGCTTTGAAATACATATTGTTGGGCTAAATATTGATATAAATAACAATGCCCTTACATCATTGTTATCGGCGCAGCAGCAAAAGCGTGATGAACGCGCCATTGAAATTGGCAAAAGGCTGGCAAAAAACGGTTTTGATGGCATTTACGAACAAGCCAAGGCGCTGGCAGAAAACGCCCAAATTACCCGTGCACATTTTGCGCGTGCATTGATTGAAAGAGGCGTAGCTAAAAATTTTCCTGGGGTATTTAAAAAGTACTTAGGGCGCAGCAAAACAGGTTATGTTCCAAGCAATTGGTGTGATATGCAAACAGCCATTAGCGCCATTCATGCTGCGGGCGGGGTTGCAGTACTTGCACACCCAGGGCGTTATCAAATGTCTAATAAATGGTTACGTAAGTTACTTGTGCAATACAAAAGTGACGGGGGCGATGCCATGGAAGTTGCGCAGCCGCAGCAAGCGCCTACTGAACGCCAATTTTTAGGGCAATTGAGCCAAGAGTACGGTTTACTGTGCTCGCAAGGTTCTGACTTTCATTTTCCAACTAGTTATTTAGAACTAGGTAAAAACTTATACTTACCCAAAGACTGCCAAGGGGTTTGGCAAGTGTGGGAAGGGCAAGAAGGAGTATTATCATGAGTCAATTAATTCATATTCACCCAGCAAACCCACAGCCACGACTTATTAGCCAAGCGGTTGATATTATTAAACAGGGCGGAGTTGTTGTATACCCAACAGATTCAGGCTACGCGATAGGGTGTAACCTCGGTAATAAGCAAGCAAAAGAGCGCATTGAGCGTATTCGTGGAATAGAAAAACACCATAACTTTACGCTGGTATGCCGTGATTTATCTGAGCTGGCAACTTATGCCCGTGTAGATAACCAAATGTTTAGGCTTATTAAAAATAATACGCCAGGGCCATACACCTTTATTTTTAAAGGCACAAAAGAGGTGCCAAAGCGGTTATTAAACGATAAGAAAAAAACCATTGGTATGCGCGTTATAGAGCATCCAATTGCATGTGCATTACTTGCAGAGCTTGGGGAGCCGTTAATGTCGTGTTCGTTAATTTTACCAGGAGAAGAGTTCACAGAATCAGACCCAGATGAAATCTTAACGCGTTTAGATAAACACGTAGATTTAATTATTGACGGCGGACACCTTGCAGAACAAGCAACCACGGTTATTGACCTATCAGAAGATGATATTCACATTTTGCGTGTAGGGTGTGGCGATACCAGCCCGTTTGAGTAACCTTGGTGAGTGATACAACACAGGGCGAAAAAAAGACTCAAAGTGAGCCAGTGCAGCAAAAGCTGCCACTGGCTTTTTTGCATGGCAAAGCCGTTGTAGATAAACCTGAAGATTTATACATTCCGCCCGATGCACTTGAAATTATTTTGGAAACCTTTGAAGGCCCGCTTGATTTACTGCTGTATTTAATAAAAAAGCACAAGTTAGATGTGCTCGAACTCTCTATTTTTAGCATTACTGAGCAATATGTCAGTTATGTAGAAATGATGAGTGAGTTTCAGTTAGAGCTTGCCGGTGAGTACTTAGTAATGGCAGCGTTATTGGCACAAATAAAATCGCGTCTGTTATTGCCTGTGCACGAGGAGCTCGAAGAAGAGGAAGACCCCCGCGCAGAACTGATCAAGCGTTTACAAGAATACGAGCAGTTTAAAAAAGCAGCCGAAAATATAGATGCCATCCCCCGTGTAGGCCGTGATATTTTTGTCGCACATGCAACTATGCCGGTTATTGAAAATACCGCTCAAAACCTGCCAGAGCTTGAGTTAAAAGATTTAATGTTAGCACTGAGCGACGTGATGGCGCGCGCCAAAACATTTGAGCATCACAAAGTGACAGCAGAAACCCTCTCTACCCGTGAGCGGATGAGCAAAATTTTAGCCCAGCTGAGTAACGCAAAAAAAGCGCTGCCGTTTAACGATTTATTCACCCTTAGTGAAGGGCGAAGCGGTGTAGTGGTTAGCTTTATTGCTATGCTTGAGCTTATAAAAGAAGGCTTAATTAGCTGTTTGCAAGTCTCACCTGATAGCCTAATTTACATAAACCTTACTGACACACCAAATAGCTAATTAGTAAAACTGTAGCTCAAGTTGTATGTGCGTATATGCACAGATGCTGTTTGTATACGCTATTTTAGTTTTTCTTCACCCTCTATATTCTTAAATTATTGAATTTAGAGGAACCCACATGTTTAAAAATACGCCCACATCTTATGGCCTTATTGCCATTACTTTACACTGGTTGATGGCTTTTACCGTGTTTGGTTTATTTGGCTTGGGCTTATACATGGTTGAGCTAACCTATTACGACAGCTGGTATAAAGGCTCACTGGATTTACATAAAAGTATCGGTATAACGCTCGCCGCAGTGCTTATTTTTAGAATTTTGTGGCGTGTATTCAGCCCCAAACCTCGCCCCCTTAGTCAAAATAAAACAGTAAACCACATTGCACATACCGCGCATATTGTTATGTACCTAATTTTAGCAGTCATTGTAGTGGCGGGATATTTGATTTCTACCGCCGATGGCAGAGCAATCGCCGTTTTTTCGATATTTAATGTACCTGCTTTGGATTATAGCTTTGATGGACAAGCCGATATTGCCGGAAAAATTCATTACTACGGTGCGTGTACATTAATTGGCTTGGCTGTTTTGCATGCACTGGGGGCATTAAAGCACCACTTTATTGATAAAGATAAAACCTTAACAAGAATGATCAAACCAAAGGAATACTAACATGAAAAAAAGACTAGTAAGTGCAGCTCTATCGGGTGTAATGATGTTATCGGCCACTGCAAATGCAGCAGATTATGTAATTGATACGCAAGGGGCGCATGCATTTGTTACCTTTAAAATTAAGCATTTAGGCTACAGCTGGCTGCACGGGCGATTTAACCGTTTTGATGGCAGCTTTAGTTACGACGCTAAAGCGCAAACAGGGTCTAATATTTTAGTAAATATAGATACAGCAAGTTTAGACTCTAACCATGCGGAGCGTGATAAACACTTACGCGGTAAAGACTTTTTAAATGTGGATAAATACCCAACAGCAACATTTAAAAGCACCAATGTGAAATTTACCGATGATGATACAGCCACAGTAACGGGCGACTTTACTTTACATGGCGTAACTAAACGCATTACGTTTAAAATGGATAAAGTAGGTGAAGGGCAAGACCCTTGGGGTGGCTACCGTGCTGGTTTTGAGGGCGAAACCAGTTTAAAACTGACCGATTACGGCATTGATTATAATTTAGGCCCAGCGTCTACCCATGTTGATATTGGGCTGTCTATTGAAGGTGTGCGTAAATAATAAAGTGTAGATTAAATTAAAACGCCACTTTAGTTAGTGGCGTTTTTGTTTTTAGTAGCGTGAATTCTTGATTCTAATAAGGGTTTTAAATGTGGGGGTAACCAGCGTAACATTACTTGATGGTATTGCTCGGTTTGCTTAATTTTTTTTAATTGCTCATCTAATAGTTGAATATTTTTAGCTCCTTGCTCATTTTTAGTGCAGCCAATATAGCCATAACTTAACGGTGGCGCTTCAACAATCGCTCGCTGAGTTAGGTTTTCTTCAAAGTACATAGATTTAGCTAAGTAATGGTGCTCACTTGGGTAACCTAATAAAATATCTAAGCGCTTTAAATTAAGCATATAGGTAAGGCTGGCTAAACTATTTCGCGTTGGGCGAATAACAATATCAACATCGGGGGTGTTATTTATTACATTGTCGAGTTGCTCGCCGTATGAGCGGTTCATAGATACACCTAACGTGAGCTTTTTTTCTGCTAGTAAATCCTGCAACGACACCGGCTCTGAGTTAGGCACTTCTAGTGAATGCGCCAAACCTTTATGCATAGCAATGGAAGGTGAAAGGCCCGTGGTTGAGCTTTGCTCACTAAAGTGAATAAACTTTTCTCTAAATGCATTTTTATAAAGTGATAGGGCACAATGTGTGGCTGATTTATTGGCTAGTTCTTGCGTTACTTTGCCAGAGGGGATAACAAGGCGATTAAACGTGATGTGCTCAAGTTGTTGCTCGAGTAAGGTTATAACACTTTCATCACGCCCCTGGTGTTGGTATTTTCCATTTAAAATGTAATAGGGCGCAAAGTCGTGCGTTAGCCAGTTAATCGTGTGGGCGTAACTGACTGAAGAAATGCTTAAATATAAGGTGATACACAAAAATGCACGGAGCATTACTACAACTACCTAAAACAATGAAAGTATCGCTATTGTAGTCAATTAAGTGCAACAAAGTAAAATGCCAGCTACAAAGCTGGCACATTTTATTAACATTAACTGCTTAAGCAGTTAATTGCTCGCAATGATTAGTTGGCTTTTAACCATTTTACAAATTCGCGCGCTTCGCTTGCTTTTTGAAACATTGCGTTTTTCAAACCTTGTGTATCACTAAAAATAACACGTTGTTTGTTTACAGAAATTGATTGCACCGGATGGGCAATTTGGATCATAGATCCATTGTATTTATAAGACATAATAAAACTCACTTTATTCTTGTTATTTACTCTGCGCTATTTTTTTATAGCCAAATGCAGTTAATAAATTAACGATGTTGTGTTTAGCTTCATTACAGTGTTGACGATCTTTATGACACTTTTGCGATGATATTAAAAAAATCATCAAGGTATTAATAGGGGTTCTCGCCGTACAATAACTTAGCTTTAAAATATACGTTTTGCGGGGCTTACTGGATCAGGGTAAAAAGGTTAACCGCGGTGGTTTTTTAAGACCAGAGAGGAAAGGTAACCTAAATAAAAAATGTGTGCAAGCTATTTATTTAAAAATTATTTATACTTAATTTTATCAACTGCTTAAACGCATGGATTTTAACCCTAAAAAGGTAAGTATGAATTACATAATAGTCAGCGATATTTATGGTTTAACAGTACCTTTAGTGAGGTTGTTAGATATTATGCAAGCCAATACAGAGGTTATAGACCCCTTCAAAGGAGAACTGCAACCCCTTGATAGTGAATAGTATTATTATAATAAATTTATAAATGACTGTGGCCATGACAATTACGTAGCTAAGCTCTTAAATGTGTTTAATAACCTTACAGAGCCAACAGCCTGTATAGGGTTTAGTGCAGGCGCAAGTGCCGCGTGGCGCGCACAGTTATTAACAGGCAATCCACACCTAAAAAAGCTGATTGGCTTTTACCCTTCACAAATTAGAAATCATTTAGATATTGCGGCAAAAGTACCTTGTACGTTTATTTTTCCACATACCGAAATGCATTTTAATGTAGATGAAGTGATAAGT
>Ga0208063_1000430_pt1 | contig 13630 bp, 11 predicted proteins | sample DeeseametaMP0203_FD_184219 | JGI IMG/M metagenome (GOLD analysis project Ga0208063, IMG submission 184219) | Marine microbial communities from the Deep Atlantic Ocean - MP0203 (SPAdes) | ecosystem: Environmental > Aquatic > Marine > Oceanic | place: South of Cape Verde, Atlantic Ocean... | reverse complement strand
GTATATCTACATAAGCCCAATGAAGCATTAATGAAATTAATTGCTCAGATGGCGCAGGATACGGGAATTGAGCGTTATAAAGCCCAGCTCGAAATTCTTGCAACGCGCCGGGATGCTAGCTAACTGTTAGCTAATTGCGCACATCCAATGCTGATAATTGGCGGTTGCAACGATGTGCTTTGCCCGCCATCAGAACAGCAAAGAAAGCATAACCTGGCGGCAAGTAGCAAATTGGTTATGGTTGAAGACTCGGGGCATTCTGCAATGCTTGAGCAAAGCGCACAAGTGAACCTGCATTTGTATGACTTTTTCGGAGGTGCTGCACATGCTTAAACAAGCGCTTAAAAACAAGCAAAGTCTTACGGGTACTTTCATAAAAACGCCCCATTACAATGTAATTGAAGTATTGGTGCACGCTAGCACGGACGTTCTGTATTTAGATGCTGAGCATGCACCATTTTCAAGACAGGATTTAGACACCTGCATTCTTGCGGCAAGGGCAGGGGGTATGCCTGTTCTAGTAAGAACACCAAACGATGCCCCAGAAACACTGCTAAATGTGCTGGATATGGGCGCAGACTATGTAGTTGTGCCACATGTAAAAACGGCGGAACAGCTAAGTGCTATCGTCAAGAATTGCCACTACGGTGCAGGCGGAAGAGGCTATTCAGGTTCAAGCCGATTTGCAGGCTACACGACAAAGCCCGAAGACGCATCACTCATAGGTGCAACGATTTTAGCGTGCTAATGTCACTGGTTAATCACGGAATTGCACTTGCTTACGTTCCTGATTTTGTTGCAAAAAGTCATAATTTAATCGCGATTAATGTCGTTGATTATGCTTACCTAAATCAGGAAAAAATCGAACTGGTTTACAAAAAGAGTTTGGCTTCAGGTTGGTTAGCACAAATATCCACTTATTGTAAAAATATTGGCTGAACACAGTCCTGTGACGTGCCAACTCACCAGCCAGTTGTTCCATGCAGGATGAATCCGCTAGATAGGCCTTTCATCATAGCCGCCAGTACAGTATATTTGGTATAGCAGTCATCAAGTTGTACATCACTGAAAGTGAGCCAGCACGCATGTGTAATCGCTTACACATAGGCAGGCCAATACCTGAAGGAACTCAGTTATATTATCGTCTAATTCGTTTGAGCTATTGTCTGAACACTTTCCACTTACCCGCAATCAAGACCTCTTCAGTGCGTCTGCCCGTCAAATCACCAGTAAGGTATTTTGGCAACCGGGAATATCCCAACGGGAAATTGTTGACCAAACGCAAATAGCACAGCAATCAGCCTCAAGAATCATCAAAGAGTTAGCCGAGCAAGGTGTGCTCAACACACAAGAGCGCGCCCCTACCGGAGGTCGTGGCAAACCCGGTATCGACCTTTTTATCAATCCAGACTTTGCTTACGGACTTGGATTTTCTATCACTCCCGAATTCCTCAGCATGACACTTATCGATCTCGAGGGGAAAACTCGCCATTCCTACACAGTGCGCCCAAGTTACCTAGATGTCGATACTGTCATGGACACATTCAAGGTTTTCTATGCGCAAATGGAGCAAGAAACCGATCTGGACTTATCCAGAATATTGGGTTGTGGTGTGGGAATCGCTGGCTACTTTGTCAATGACGAGACTCAAATGAACTATCCCTACTTTATCGAATCTTGGATGAATGTGGATATTCTCGCCTTGTTCGAAGACACATTTAAGGTACCAGTATGGGTAGAAAATGACGCCACAGCCGCTGCCGGCGGTGAAGGTGTAGCCGGAGCTGGACGCCAATACACAGACTTTGCTTATGTGTATATTGCCACCCTATTCGGTGGCGGTATTGTGGCAAACCGAGAAGTGTTGAGAGGTGCCAATGGCAATGCGGGCGAATTGGCAGAACTGTTACCCCCAGGTATTTACCCTCACCCCAACTTGAACCTACTGAAAACCATACTCGATCGCAATAACCAGCCCTATGAGTCGGTCATAGAAATGCTCGACAAACTCGACTTAGATCAGCCAGGTGTGGACGAATGGGTACATTATTGCAAAAATTCACTCACCTTGGTGATGTCTTCTTGCGCAGCCTTGCTGGATACTCAAGCCATCATTATCGGTGGTCGAATTACTGAAGAGTTAACTAATAAGCTGTTGGAAGTATCACATATTTACGCCCAAAATCGACGTAAATCTCCCCGCCCATTACCGGTGATGATAAGCGCAAAAGCGGAAGGTGATCCTGTCGCAATCGGTGCTGCAGCAATCCCCTTCCGGCATTTTATTACTTAGTATTGGTCAACCATACTGACTGATACGGCGACAACTCGATGTCCTGATGTAAATCCGATACTGTTTCACCTGACAATAAATCCGTCCATTGATCCGTCAACGCTAGGTTAAGCTCGCTCAGTGGCAAGGTTTGTGGCTGATTAGAAATATTGTATACGCAAAAAATCGACTGTTTGCGATCCAAGCTTTGACGCCAATAGCCAAACAACTGTAGTCCCAAGTGCAAAATAAACTGTGTTGCATTAGGATGGAAAGCGGGTTGCTCTTTGCGTATCCGAATCAACTGTTTCATTGCATCGTGAACTTGACTGTGATGAGAAGCATCATCGTCAAGTTGGGCGCACAGTGCGTCGTAATCCCAGCGGTGGCGATTAATAGAGCGATTGTGTTGAGTATTTTTCACTTTTTCATAATCGTTCTGCGTAGCCAGTAAACTGTGAATGTAAATACCGGGGATCCCTTCCATACCTAACATCACGGCATGGGCACACATAAAGCGTTGGAAATTCCACTCATCAGCACCATCTGTCGTTCCTTGCAGCGCGTTATACAGAGAAATATTCATTTCATAGGCTTTCTTGCCGCCATTTTCGGTATTGCGCCAGGAAATTTTGCCGCCAAAATTAGCCATAGTGGTGGTCAAAGTATCCACTTCCTCATCGCTGAGCAAACCTTCCACAGGGCGCAAACCTATACCGTCATGAGAGGCGATAAAGTTAAAATAAGTCGTCCCGTTTTGCGCCGGTGGCATACTCATCAGCCAGCGCTTCAAGTACAAACAATTGCCAGTTATCAAGGTATTAACCAACAAGGGTGGCAACGAGAAGTTATAGATACAATGGGCTTCGTTTGCGTTGCCAAAATAGGTAAGATTTTGGGTATTAGGGATATTGGTTTCGGTAATGATCACTGCGTCGGGGTAGACGTGTTCAATCATAGTGCGCAACAAGCGAATGATTTCGTGGGTTTGCGGTAGGTTAATACTGCTAGTACCGGCGATTTTCCAAATAAATGCCACAGCGTCAAAACGAAAAATGCGCACACCTGCGTCCAAATACTGACGAATAATTTTAGCAAAGGCAATCAACACCTCTGGGTTGCGAAAATCAAAGTCGACTTGGTCGTGACTAAAAGTACACCAAACGTGCTCAAGCCCTTTGCTAGTTGGGGTTTCACGTAACAAGCTAGATGTCCGGGGGCGTACCACTGCAGACAAATCAGTGGTGGGGGATTCGGTAAAGAAAAAGTCCGCCCCCGTACCCTCACCTTTAATAAAATTTTGAAACCACAAACTGCGGCTAGAGCAGTGATTGATCACTAAATCTGACATGAGTTTGCGCTTCGATGCTATCGAACTGATATGTTCCCAGTTGCCCAGTGACTCGTTCACAGAAGAGTAATCAATCACAGAAAAACCGTCGTCAGAGCTATAGGGGAAAAATGGCAGAATATGTACCCCTGTTAGCGTTTCTTCGAAACGTTCGTCGAGAAAATTATCCAGGGTTGCAAGTGGCGTTTCACCGTCTTTAACAATACTGTCGCCATAGGTGATCGCGATGACATCCTGCTCGGTCCAATTGTTCTGAAAGGGCTCGGGCATTTTAAATTCTTGATCAATACGCATGATTGCGATGAGCTCATCGGCCACATGGGACAAGGTTTTTGTTGTCTCAACGCCATCGTAAATAAAGGACAATTGATGTTGGAGTTTTTGGTGGACTTGCTCAACAGACTGGTACATAACTGACTTCACCGTAATTATTGATTGTTTTATTAATTTTCACTGGGCAATGACTTGCCCGAAACTATGGTTCTAGTCTCATCGAGACTAAATACCTGATCACATCGCGCAGGCAAATCGCGAAGTGCGTGTTGGGTTAAACGCTCAAAAAACTGCACAAAATTAGCCACTTGAGCTTCGTCCATCACACCCGAATTAGCTCTTCCCGAACTTTTTCGAGCCAGTTTTTGCTCTTGTTCTAGTCGCCACTGAAACACTTGGTCGAAGGAAGGTGCTTTTAACATCACCCAATGGTCCATTTGGGCATACAGTGGCTCGTAGTATCGAACAATTTGTTCATTCACATAGCGACGCCAGCACCCCTTTTGATCTTGTTCGCGTTCTAGGCCGTTTTGTGGCTCGCTCAGCTCGCTATCATCTTGCGCGTTGACTCCCCAACTCCAGCCTTCAAACAACACAATGTCCACGGGCGTGTTAACCACAGGCCACTTAGATTCGGGGGCAGGATTGTCAATGGCCTTGTTAAAACGGGGGAGTTTCACCTCACCTGACGCCTTGCTAAGCTGGGACAAAACTAATTCGATTAAGTTAACATCGTGAGTGCCAGGCACGCCCCGTGTCCGAAGCAAAGGATGAATACTCTCGGCTAACTGATTGCGCTTTTCTGTGGAATAGTAAAAATCATCCAAAGATAAAACCGCCACAGACAGTCCTTCTTGCCGACTTAGATATTCGGCAACAAAGTCAACCAAAGTTGATTTTCCAGAGCCTTGACAACCATTTACACCAACCATCAAGGTTCGATTTAACACTTTTTGTTTTAAGCGCAACTCTTCAGTTAACGGAATAAACCAACGCTGCACCGTTTCAATATAGCTAGCAGGTAATTGATGGCGATGCAGAAAATCGGGTAAAAATGAACTGTTAATAGCGGTAACTCCCAAGCAACTAGATTCAACGCGCAACATTAATACTCAATATGGGTATTAATATCAAGAGGAGATTGAGACAAGTTGGATTTTTTGTAAAATAATTGTTGAAATCAGACCAGATAAAGCATCCAAAATAAATACTAGAAGCCATTAAAATAAAACTCTTGATAAAATTTTAGAAATGTTAATTTTCAACTCTACTTCAAGCTTATAACTTTGAGCATAGCTATCATCACTGGTACACAAAAAAGACTAAACTCAGATCAGACCATCAAATTAGAACCCATCTCCAAAAACGATAAAACCAATAAAAAACAATGCCATATAAAAAATTAAAGTTAAATTGACGAGACAAAGCCATAACTTAATCAATCAATTAAAACCCGAAATGGGTTGTAAAGTTTTTGTAAGTGATTTATAACTGCGGTGTTGCTTCACTACAGCCTGGTGTAGCAAGCCGTCGATTTAACCAAGGCAAAGTGCCTTGAAAAGATCGAGTCACCCTAAAGCTAAGAGCATAAGAGACGTACAATGAGAATAAATAAACTTACCGCTGCAGTTACAGTCGCACTTGCCACTACTCTTCCCGTAATGGCGCAAGAAGCTGAAGAGCAAGACAAGGATTTCGAACAAATCATTGTCACCGGCACAAGTGTTGCCCGTGCAGAAGCTGATACACCAGCCAAAACAACACTCATCCCTGAAGAGGCAATTGCCCGTCGAGGTTTTTCCAGCCAAGCCAACATCTTGTTAACGGTACCCGGGATCAAGGTTGAAGGTGGCGGCGGTGAAGTCGCAACAAACGCATTCGTACGTGGTCTTCCATCTGGTGGACAATTTCAATTCACCCCATTAAATTACGACGGTTTACCTGCATTTCAGTCGGGCATGACATCATCTGCACAAGACGTTTATTACCGTCCTGATATTGGTATTGAGCGGGTTGAATTCGTCGGTGGCGGCGCATCAAACTTGTTTGGTCCAGGTTCAGTGGCAGGGATTATTAACTACATTTCTAAAACTGGCTCTGATGAAGCTGAAAGTACCGTACAGGTTGAAGTCGCGGAAGAAGGCCGTCTGCGCACCGACTTTTTCACCAGTGGGCCTCTGTCCACCGATGATGAGCTTTACTACGCGTTTTCTGGTTACTACCGTCACGACGAGGGTCCGTTAGATACAGGACTTGATACCAAGGGTTATCAAGTACGAGGCAACATCAAAAAGCTATTGGACGACGGACACATCACCGTCTACGGGCAAATGATTGACGATCAAGTGCAGTTTTTCTTGCCTCTGCCACTAAGTGGCGGCTCTCGCGACCGTTTAACAGGTAACAATGGCGAAACTGTCTACGTCACTCAAACCGTTGCAGCGGCCGACTTGCGTTATCAAACTGCCGATGGCGAATATGAATCTCCTATCCGCGACGGTGTATCTACCGTGGGTGGCTCACTGGCTATCGACTTTCAAAAAGAACTGAGTGATACCTGGAGTATCAGTGGTAAAGCAAAAGCCGCCGACTACGATCACCAATTCAACTTGTTCTTAGACGGTGATGGCGTGGCTAACTCGCCAGAACCGCTAGATGGGTATGCAGCCAATGCAGCTCGTGGCTTCAATGGACAGTCACTTACTGACCTTTACGGCACGCCTAACTACACATGGACAGAAACAGGCCAAGCCGTTCCTGACGACTATCTACTGTTCGGCAACCGTCTACTCGATCGTACCCGTGACGGTAACTTCTTCAGTACCGAGTTTAACTTAACCGGTCATTTCGATGACATTGGTGGCTTTGAACACACCTTAAACGTCGGTACTTTCTTAATGCGCTCATCGCAGAAAGACTTCAACATCATCACTTCCTATCTTGCTGACTTCAGTAACGGTGGCGATGCCCGACTGGTGGACTTGTCATTCACCGACGCCCAAGGCAATGTCGTGCATTACTCGCAAAACGGTATTACGGGACCGGGTACTTCTTACACGAATCGCGACCTCGAGTCTGACCGCACTGCTCTTTATATTACCGACCAAATGGAAAACGAGCGCTGGGCCATCGACTTAGGTGTCCGTGTTGAACGAGCGGAAGGGTCGATCAAATCAGAGGGCAACGAATGGGTGACGGTTAATAACGACCCAAGTTTGGCACCGAATCTACAAGTCAACCGCACGGGCAATGGGCGTTTTACCTACGGTGAAGTAGGCACGACCGAAGTGGCTGTATCAGGTGCACTTTTATACAAAATGGATGAGCACGACTTAAACTTCTATGCCAATGCGTCATCGGGTTATTTCTTCCCGCAAATTCGCAGTGTGCGATTTGACCAAAACGGCGACCCGCAAAGCTACGAAGGTGAAGATATCCGCCTTGCCGCCATCGGTTTGAAATACTTCCCGAAAGACTTGTATATCGACGCCTCAATTTTTACCGCGGAACTTAAAAACCGCCGTTCAGTCGATTTCGAAAATGGTCCCAATGGCGATGTGGTAGAGCGTGTTGTGTTGCAATCGACTGAGACCATAGGTGCGGAAATTATCGGCCGCTGGAAAATCAATGACAGCTTCAGTATCGACGGTAACATCACTTATCAAGACGCTGAATTCACTGAAAACGGTAACGCAGACGCCGTTGGTAAAGTGCCTCGTCGTCAACCTGACTTCACGGGTAACATTGCGGTTAACTACGACAACGGGTTCGTCGATGCTCGTTTAGGTGTGAGCTACTTTGGTGACGCGTTTGCCAATGACACCAATACGGTGGAACTAGATAGCCACAACATTACAACTCTTGACGCGGGTTACACGTGGGAATTTGACAATGACCAAACGATTCGCGTCGGCGTGGGCGTATGGAACTTGTTCGACAGTGACGGTGTCACCGAAGGTTCACCTCGCCAAGGTAACTCACAGGTCTCTGGTGGTGACTTCTTCGTCGGTCGACCAATACTACCTCGTCGGGTCAGTATTACCGCTCGATACGATTTTTAATTAGCTCTGACTGCTCCAATAGCCTGAATGATATTGGAGACAAAATGCCGGTGACATGTATTTTGCATGCCACTGGCCTTTATATTTTCACCGGTTTTATCAATAACAAGAGTAGTGTGCGTTTATGAATTTTATAGACTACCTGATCATTGGCGGATATTTAGTTGGCTTGCTGGCTATTGGCTTCTTGTGGCGAACCCAAGCAACCGAACAGGACTATTTCCTAGGCGGTAAGAACATGGGTTGGTTTCCACTCACGCTCTCCACTATGGCAACCCAACTATCGGCAATTAGCTTTATCTCCGCTCCCGCATTTGTCGGCATGCGCGAAGGTGGTGGTCTGCAGTGGTTGGCATATGAATTCGCGGTGCCATTGGCGATGATTTTAGTCGCCTTTGTGATTCTTCCCGCGCTGTATCGCTCAGGTGTCGTCAGTATTTACGATTTCCTCGAACGCCGATTTGGCCCCTCTACTCGCTACATGGTGAGTTTTGTGTTCCAACTTGTCCGATCCTTTGGTACAGGTATAGCTGTGTATGCCATCTGTATCATACTGCAAGCCATGTTCGACATGTCTCTTCTCACCTCGATCGTCACTGTAGGTATTATTACGCTCGTCTACTCTACCTCTGGGGGCATGAAAGCCGTGGTATACGGAGACGTGGTGCAAATGGTGCTGATTTTCATTGGGGTCTTATTTGTCGCGGGCTTTGCTATCGCTCAATTAGGAAGTGCGGATTTTTTCTGGCAAAACGTAGAAGCTGACCGATTCAATGCAGTCGTGACTGACGCGTTTGGCTTTTCAGGTGACGAATTTGGTTTGTTACCCATGATTTTTGGCGGCTTCGTGTTGTATGCGTCTTACTACGGCTGCGACCAAACTCAGGCGCAACGGGCGATGTCTGCCAAAAACGATACCGACATCAAAAAACTGTTATTTGCCAATGGTATTTTGCGTTTTCCACTGGTCTTACTGTACTGCATTACTGGGCTCATTGTCGGTGTCGTTGTCAAAACCAGTCCCGAGCTCATGGCTCAAGTGCCAGCGGGAAAGCCCGATTACATGATGCCAGTATTTATCCTTGAATACATGCCTAATGGCGTTATTGGTTTGCTGGTCATCGCTATCTTATCTGCGGCTATGTCCTCGTTATCGTCAACCGTTAACTCATTGGCGGCGGTTACATTGGAAGATTTGTCGGCGATGGGAGTATTAAAAACAGCGGATGAAAGCAGGAAAGTGGTGCATGCCCGCTGGATTTCACTATTTTGGGGCACGCTAATCCTCACACTCTCTCTTTACGCTGGCTCTATTGCCCCGACTGTGATCGAAGCCATAAATAAAGTGGGTTCTGCCCTCTACGGTCCTATTCTGGGAGTGTTCTTATTGGCCATTTTCAAAAATCGCACAAGCGCGCTGGGAGTAAATATTGGCCTACTCACAGGCATGTTATTAAACTTGTACTTCTGGTTGTATGAACCACAAATTTTCTGGATGTGGTGGAACTTCATCGGCTTATTGGTGACTGTGGTCATCGCCTATGCAGTTGCCCTACTCAAACCCAATACAAAAGTCACTGCCCAGGCGCCATCGAGCAAGCTTCATATCTCCAAGCAAGATATTTTAATAACTGGGGGCATTCTGGTGGGATTCTTCGTCTTAGTCGTCGCCCTTAGTTATTCTATCAGCGTCATCGGTCAGTCCATGATCCAATAATCAGCATTGTATGCGACACCTGCTTGAGCAGGTGTCGTTTTGTTACCCTTCATTCCCTAGGTAAATCAGTATGAAACACGAATTAGCAACATCAGCAAAACAGATCTTATTAAGCAACGACAGAAACGGATACACAGTGCCTACCGATGGTTTGTATCCTTATCAATGGAATTGGGATTCGGTATTCGTCGCATTAGGCTTTGCCCAATTTGATCGCAATCGCGCATGGCGTGAAATTGAGATTCTATTCGAATCTCAATGGGACAATGGTATGCAGCCGCATATTATTTTTCATCAAGTGGACCCGAACTACTTTCCCGGCCCCTCAGTATGGCAAACCAATCAACCCAACAAACACACCTCAGGTATTACCCAGCCTCCAGTGGCAGCCTCTATCGTAAGGCAATTATGGGAAAGTGGCGAGGCGTCGGAGCAAGCCAGAATGGAAGCCTTATATCCCAAATTAATGGCTTGGCACGATTGGTTTGCGACCTACCGCGATCCCATGGATAACGGCTTGGTTATGACTACACATCCATGGGAAACAGGCCGTGATAACTCTCCTGAATGGGATTTGCCAATGTCTGGCGTTGACACCTCACAAGTGGGAGAGTATTCCCGTCGTGACCTAAACCAAGTGGATCAGTCTATGCGCCCCACACACGAACAGTACGATCAATACCTTGCCATGGTTTTTTTTGGTCGAGACTGTGGCTGGGATCAAGATGAAATTGTTAAAAATGGCCCATTTCGAGTACTGGATGTGGGTATGAGTCTCATTTTATTGCGAGCAAATCAAGATTTGCTCGCGATGGCACAAGCATTGGGCTTTGAAGAAGACTGTAAGAAGCTGCAAGCAAGGATCACAAAAACTCAGATAGGTATCGACTTTCTGTGGAATGAGAACATTGGTGCGTACTGCTCCTATGATCTTATTGCACAACGCTCATCAGATAGTTTGAGCAATGCGTCATTCCTTGCGTTTTACGCCGATGTTGGCAGTCCCCTCCAGCGACAAAAACTCACCCAACACTTACTCAGAATTAAGGATACTGTCTCCTATTTACTGCCAAGTTGTGATCCGGCGAGTGAGCATTACAATCACATCTTGTATTGGCGTGGTCCAATTTGGGCTGTCGTCAGTTATATGGTCGGACTGGGGTTGATTGAACAAGGCGAGACAAAACTGGGTAATCAAGTGATGCTCGACACCATGGCGGTCATTGAAGCGGGCAACTTTTATGAGTCTTTTTCACCAGATACGGGGGAAGGAACCGGCGGTAAGCAATTTTCATGGTCTGCAGCAATATGGCTACACCTGAACGCCCAGCGAGATACATTTACCCTTCAGGACGAACCCAAAGCAAAATAACAGTCTAAAAGGTGCATCAATACACACCTAAAAACACTAACGAAAAGACGTACACGTCTGGCATCTATATTCGTAGGTGCCACCTTCCTGTGGTCATTTTCATGCACTTACATTCTCAGACTTGTATTCTTCAAGATGACAGATAATCACTTGTTTTGACGAGATTTCTGAAATGATGTCCGCCACCCGCGCAATAGATAAATGGGTCTCATCCAGTAACTCACAGGCGGAGTGTAGTCGCGTGTCATTTAACCAACCCACAAAACTTTTTGAGAAGTTAGCTAAAAAGTGACTAATTCGGCCAGGCGGTTATCACTGGGACGCTCTATCACTGCGTGCTCGATAAATTGATTTTATCCACCTGTGCGAACCGGTGCACTGACCATCATACGCGCTATCTGATTGGCCACTTTAGTACCATAAAAGGTAGCAACTAAGTGCAGACAACAAGCCAGCGCAGCAGCAGTACCCGCTGAAGCGACAATATTTTCCTAGGCGGTAAACAAACGGTTTGAGCCTAGTTTGACTCCGCCAAAACGGACGTTCCGCAAACTCATTCCTGCCCCTTTTCGTGTTACGATAACGTTTCCTATAATTACAGCACCTGAAGTGAAACTGCTACACTCCGCACTATCAAACCACTAGAAAAAACCAACCTATGAAGATGAAATTCAGAAAATACGCCGTTGAAGATAGAGAAGCATTAGTTGATACTTTACTTTCCAACTGCCCAAAGTACTTCATCGAAAGTGATAAGGCTGATTTTCTCGATTTTCTCGATAATTATGCCGATGAAAATTACCTAGTTACAGAAATTGAAGACAAAGTCGTTGGCTGTGGAGGACACTATACAAAAGGTGTTTCAAATGGGATTGCTTGGGTTATAGTTTGAACATAAATCGCTTGGACACAAAAATTTACTTGCGGTAGCAGATAGTTTTTACGCTGAAATTGAGAAGCGTATAAAAGCAGAGGGCCACTTGTATGACATTCAAATCAGTACGACATGGTGAAGTCATTTTCGAGTGGCGATCAACTGGTATATACTTCAGCCCAAAGTCTTCACAGTTGGCACTTTGTAACACAGAAGTGTCCAGAAATGAGTGGGCGGAACGTCTGCTTTTACAATATGATTTAATATACTAAGTTGCTGTTGAACGGCCGACTTTGGCACATAACGGAATTAAAAGCAGCGAGTGATGAATGTCCGTTGTTTGTCTGAAGCGGACTTGCGCAAAAGTTATGTCCAACGTCCGCTTAACGCTCATTGCAGCCATCGAAGGGTCTTTGAGCGATGGGCCGCTTAAGGTACTCTTCTGCCGTTCAATACAATAAATTGAACGGCAGGAAGTAATTCAAAAATTAAACCAGCAGCTAGCGTGAGACATTTCTAGGTACTCTAATCAACCATGTTGTAATAAAGTTTTATTCCATCAAATTGCGTACAAAAACCTACAACTCCTTATAATTCGTAAACACCTTATACAACTGCGTACCACTCAACACTGATGCTGAAGGGAAGTGTAAAATAGGGATAAGATCGCAGGGCGCTTCTAAAGTTCTGCTGCCGTTGTCCGTATCTAGGTCGTCAATATTTAAAATTTGCGCTAGCGGCTCACCTTTCTTAACTGTTTGGCCTGGTTTCGCCATGTACTCCACCATGCCGCCCCAGTTAGTAAACAGGGTTTTATAGTCTTTTAAATACACGCCTAAACGCTGCATCTCTTTCGGCTTAATATCGCACTCGTGCAATACACCTTTTGCGTTTAGGTAACTAAGAATACTGGTGGCGTCTATATTGCCTTCATTAAAGTCGATAACTTCTTGGCTACCCATTTCAAGGGTAAAGGCTTCAACGTTAAAGCTGATCTCACGCTCTAAATTAGTTTTTATACTTTCTTGCAGTGTCCACCACGGGCAAAATGTTGCTTCGTCTAATGCGCCTGCAAATACATTCGGAATAAAAATACAGTGTGGAATGTTAAATAATTTGGCGCTGTCTTTGGCGTATTCGGGAACATAAACGTGGCGGGTAGATACTGGGCCGTTATGTAGATCTAGTACGAAGTCGGCGTTCACCGCCATTTGCTGTAGCTTTAGATTTAGCTGCTGCGCAAGCCCTAAACCCCAGGGTTCAGCCAACTTGTTGTCGATAGCATTAGACAGGTGTGCACGAAAACGTTGTTTTATGCCTTCAATCGACTCTTCGCGGGTGACGGTTTTGGCGAAATGCTCAACTGCACCTTTGTCAAAGAAATAGCCACGGTTCCAGTTTGTGCCGTTCACAGGGTCGAAACGTCCTAATGTGTATTCACCGGCTTTAATGTTTGTACCAATGGGATTACAGTTGGGCACTAAGATAATCTCGCCGCAAATATCCATGTCTTTTAAGCGCTGAATAAGATGGTAAATAACCACGTTACCTTGTACTTCTGCGCCGTGAATAGAACTTTGAATATACACAGTAGGGCCAGGCCGCGCGCCTTTCATACGATAAATTGGCACGTTCATGTTACGTCCAGACGCGTTTTGCGCCACTACCATGTGTTTTTTCACTACTTGGGTTGTCATTTAAATCAACCTA
>Ga0208063_1000422_pt1 | contig 13850 bp, 12 predicted proteins | sample DeeseametaMP0203_FD_184219 | JGI IMG/M metagenome (GOLD analysis project Ga0208063, IMG submission 184219) | Marine microbial communities from the Deep Atlantic Ocean - MP0203 (SPAdes) | ecosystem: Environmental > Aquatic > Marine > Oceanic | place: South of Cape Verde, Atlantic Ocean... | reverse complement strand
TGATTCTTCTGGATGCAGATATGACTTTTATTCAATGCGAAATGATTAACGATATGAGCAGATTAGCTGGTAAAGAGGCGGAAGTTGCCGAAATAACTCAACAAACCATGGACGGGAAAATTCAATTTAATGAAGCCTTGCAGCAACGAGTGGCCTTACTCAAAGGTGTTCGACTCAGCGATTTGGAACGTTTAATTTTGAATATCCCTTACACTCCCGGTGTTGATCGTCTGGTATACATTCTTAAAACACTCGGCTATAAAATCGGAATTGTAAGTGGAGGATTTACCAGAGTCATCGATCACATCAAACAGCGTTTCGATCTCGATTATGGATTTGCCAACACACTCGAAGTAAAAAATGGAGAACTTACCGGTTGCATATTAGGAGACATTCTCGACGGACACCAAAAAGGTGTTATCCTCAGGGAAATTGCTCTCAAAGAAAAAATTCTTCCGGAGCAAGTGATTGCGGTCGGAGATGGTGCCAATGATTTGGAAATGCTTGCAAGTGCCAGTTTGGGCATCGCATTTAACGCCAAACGTTATTTGCGGGAACGTGCCGCAGGGAGCCTCTCTCTTCCCAACCTTGATGCATTGCTTTATTTTTTAGGAATTTCAAAAACAGAAATCAGCGGATTATTTAAACAAGAAACTCTTCTATGAAACATACCTTCTTATTATAACACCGAACAACTCCGTGAATTTCAGGAGCGCGGAGTTTTGTTGGCAATGCTATGATTTGCATGTGGTTTCAGTGTCGTTTAGTTTCCAAATAAAATCCAATATCATTTTGCCCGCTAATCGAAGCACACAATTCATGGAAACCTTGATTTGACAAATTTTGAAGCAGATCCGTCCACTCGCTATGATCCCACGACCGGTGTACTCGGAGCCAGGAATTAAGTTCTTTTTTGGGGAAACGTTTTTTAATTTTTGTAGCCATAATCATTCTTTTGCTATTCGTTTGTGTCTGTTATGAATATTTTAGTTAGCAATCAACCATTCTGCTCATTTTTCAAAAACTCAAAAGTCTCTTGTGCATATTTCGTTAAGAAAGAACACCGGAAAACTAGAATCAATTTTTTTGAAATGTTAACACAATATGTTGTTTTAAATTTAAAAGGGTTTAAAGTATTTGAAGTCAGCAAACTTTTACGAAAAACAAACTAGCCTACGCTCCCTGTCGCTCAACAAATTCCGGATATGCGTGTAAGCCAAATTCACTCACATCCACGCCATTATATTCTTCTTCTTCTGAAACCCGGATTCCGACAGTATATTTTAGAACAGCCCAAACCGCTAAACTGCTCAAAAAGGTAAACGCGCCAATCACAACAATACCTTTGATTTGAGCAAAAAGCGCGACATCGGGCTTGAATATTCCTACTGCTAATGTACCCCAAATTCCATTCACCAAATGAACCGATAAGGCTCCAACTGGGTCGTCAATTTTGAGTTTATCAAACAATGGAATTGCAAGAACCACCAGCAGGCCTCCAATCGCGCCAATAAGGATGGCGAGATTCATGCTTGGATAATCCGGCCCGGCGGTGATGGCTACCAGTCCGGAAAGTGCTCCATTGAGAACCATCGTCAAATCAACTTTTTTGTATAATAGTTGAGTCAGGACCATGGCCGCTAAAGCTCCCGCACAAGCAGCAATATTCGTATTTGCGATCACCGCTGAAATGGCGTCCACATCGTCTTTTGAACCTAAAGCCAGCTGGGAACCGCCGTTGAAACCAAACCACCCCAACCACAACACAAAAGTGCCCAAAGTTGCTAAAGGCAAATTGGAACCAGGAATCGGGTGAATAGAGCCGTCCACGCCAAATTTCCCTTTTCGAGCGCCCAATAACAATACACCGGCAAGTGCCGCCCAACCACCAACCGAGTGAACAATCGTTGAACCGGCAAAATCGCTGAATCCGTCAATCATCCCGCCCAGACTTGTTCCTCCCCAGGTCCAATGTCCCTGAATAGGATAAATGACTGCAGTCAAAACTAGGGTGAATCCCATGAATGGCCAAAACTTGATCCTTTCCGCAACCGTTCCTGAAACTATCGAAGCAGCGGTAGCTACAAAAACAACCTGAAAAAAGAAATCCGAAAGTAAACTGTGACCATCCGCGGAAGTCCCGTACATCATCAAACCGCTGCCGACAAAATCATTTCCGCTGCCGTACATCAGGTTGTAACCTACGTAATAATAAGCCACACAAGCAAGTGCGTAGAGGGTTATGTTTTTAGTCAGGATGGCGGTTGTATTTTTTGTGCGCACCAATCCTGCTTCCAGCATCGCAAAACCTGCGGCCATCCACATGACGAGGCATCCGCTGATCAATAACCAAAAGCTATCCAGTACATATTTCATTTCTGCTGAAAATTCCATTTTATCTCCTGTGTATAAATTATAATAATTGCTGTTAATAATTAAAGGGCCTCATTACCGGTTTGGCCTGTGCGGATCCGGATAATTTGGGCTACATCATAAACAAAAATTTTGCCATCACCGATTTTACCGGTTTTCGCTTTTTGCTCAATTGTTTCCAGAACCGAAGCAACTTTCTCATCGGAAACCACAATTTCAATTTTTGTTTTGGGAATGAAGTCCACTTCGTACTCTGCCCCTCTATATAATTCAGTATGCCCTTTCTGGTGTCCAAAACCTTTGACCTCTGATACCGTCATGCCGACAGTTCCGATTTCAGCCAGACCCTCCTTGACTTCATCCAGCCTAAAAGGTTTGATAATCGCTTCTATTTTTTTCATAACTATCCTTGATTAGTAATTAATTTAATTTTAAGTGACGGCCTAAACTATTTCATAAAGGACACCAAACTCATATTTTCAAAATAAATACCTGTATATATATGAAATAATTTATTATAATTATAATTATCTGTTGTATAATTTATAATATACAAAATTAATGCGCTCAATTATTGGACATTAATAATATTATTGCCTAATAATTAATCATTAAATTAATACAAATCATCGACATAATTAATAATAAGAGCATAAATATGAATCAATCTTATTGAGGTTAAATAAAATTGGTAAGGTCATTTTACTACATTACAAATTTACTTTTACATGTAATACTAGTTTCATATATACAACGAATTTTAATTAAACAGGCAAAGCTTCGACCTGAAACTTTGAGCCTGCTGAAAACTAAAGATAATAATGGGGCTGATAAAACCGATTACCTTAATCGGAAAAATTTCTTAGTACAGTGGAAATATCTTCAATAATTTCGTAACAAAAGAGTGTGTTTTCAAACAATGTAATAACATACCTTTGGAGAATTGCCTTGTCTGAACAAAACCCGGTTTTTATCCCGTGGCCGACCAATATACCGGATGTATTTCATAAAGCCTGCGATATTGTCTCAATGGATCACCGTTCTTCAAAGTTGCAGGAAAAGTTTTTCGCATTGGACATTTGGGGATTCTGACGGATGTGATGGCTTCGTCCGGAATCGCCACTGCTGAAATGGCGTTGGTTGATTTGAGTTTTCCGGCTTCGCTCGGTTCCGGAGTTTAGGCGGCATAGGAATATTATCGAAAATCTACAACAAAAGGTGAACATAATGTACATTCCAACATTTGATGATGTTAAAGAAGCACAAAAGCGAATCTCGCCGTACATTCACAAAACTCCGGTTTTGACCAGTTCATTTATGAATGAATTGAGCGGCGCGGAATTGTTTTTCAAATGTGAAAATTTTCAGAAAGCGGGAGTCTTCAAAGTACGAGGGGCCTCGAATGCGGTTTTTGGATTGAGTGAGGAAAAGGCAGTGAAAGGGGTGGCCACTCACTCTTCGGGAAATCACGCCTTGTCGCTGGCTTATGCCGCAGGTCGGCGGGGAATTCCGGTAACAGTGGTCATGCCGCATACTGCTCTGGAAGCAAAAAAAGCTGCGGTGTACGGATACGGAGGCAGCATCGTGGAGTGTGAACCCAGTACCTCATCGCGCGAAGAAACATTTGCGAAAGTTGTCGCAGAGTCCGGAGCGGATTTTGTGCATCCGTACAATGACCCGCGCGTGATTTCCGGACAAGCAACCTGTTCACTGGAATTGTTGGAACAGGTTGGAAAATTGGATGCTGTGGTTGCACCGATTGGCGGAGGAGGAATGGTTTCCGGAACTTGTCTGGCCTTATCGAATGTTGCTCCGGAAACAAAAATTTATGCTGCCGAACCGAAGAATGCCGATGACGCTTTCCGCTCTTTCAAAGCCGGACACATCATTGCTGATGACGCACCGGTGACGGTGGCGGATGGCCTGAAAGTTCCACTAAAAGATTTGACATGGCATTTTGTTTCAAGCCATGTCGAAGACATTCTGCTTGCGAGCGAACAGGAGATCGTTGATGCAATGAAGCTGATTTGGCAAAGAATGAAAATCGTCATGGAACCGTCCAGCGCAGTGCCGTTGGCGACCATCCTCAAAAACAAAAACACTTTTGCCGGAAAGCGCGTCGGTGTGATCATTACCGGAGGCAATGTTGATATGAACAAACTGCCCTGGATGAAATCTTAAAGTCGTACTCTTAATCAGGAGTATAAATATGAATGCAGTAACTTATGAAGGGTTGGAAGTCAGTTCGTGATGCCGTAAAAATCGACCGTTTGGCTCGTATTCCAAAACTAGGTGCGCGAACCATTGTTTGAGTCGATGACATTGCCGTTACCAAAGGCGAATGCAAGCACGATGTTGCCTACGGCAGTTTGGCAGAAGACCGGATCATCGAAATAGGCACTGTCATTTCTGGAAAACACGCAGGTCTAACATCGACGGAAGAGATCACACTTTTTGACGGAACCGGAGTCGTGTGTCAAGATCTCGCAGTAGCCTCTGACGCAGTCGAACTTGCTCTCAAAACAGGAGATGCGATAGAAATTAAAAGCTTAAGCTCTAAAGTATTTTATTGATCATCTTAGTTATTTAATTTACAGTTATGCAGTTGAAAATGTAAAATTAATTAGGAGGCAAGTGAACAACATCATTATTACCGGAAAGATGCATCCGGGGTTTGACAAAATACTGACGGAGGAAGCGCAGGAATTTTTGGTCAAGCTGCATCAAAGATATAACAACACCCGTAAAGCTGTGCTCGATCGCCGCACAGCAATTCATCACAAAATTCTTTCCGGCGGGAAGCCGATTTTTTTACCTGAAACAGCATCTGTCCGCAAAGGAAACTGGAAAGTAGATCCCATTCCAGATGATCTTCAGGACCGCCGCTGTGAAATTACAGGCCCAGCAGAAGCAAAGATGATGATTAACGCTCTTAATTCCGGAGCCAAAATATTCATGGCCGATTTGGAAGACTCGATTACGCCTAGTTGGTTCAATCAAATCCAGGGACAGGCAAACATATCCGCAGCCTACGAACGTACTCTTGAATTTACCAGTACGGAAGGCAAAGAATATCGGCTCAATAAAGGAGGGTTAGCTACATTGATTGTACGTCCGCGCGGTTGGCATCTGGAAGAAAAGCATATTTTGATTGACAGTGAAGTTGCTTCAGGCAGTTTGGTAGATGCCGGACTGTATTTGTTCCATAATATCAAACGCACATTGAGCTATGGAACAGGACCGTATTTTTATTTACCAAAATTGGAAAACTATATGGAAGCCAGGTTATGGGATGAGATTTTTGCTTTTGCGGAACAGGAATTAGGCGTTACGCATGGTACCATCAAGGCTACGGTTCTGCTGGAAACCATTTTAGCTGCTTTTGAAATTGAAGAAATTCTATACGAATTGCGTGAACATATGGCCGGAATTAATGCCGGACGCTGGGATTATATGTTTAGTGCAATTAAAAAGTTTCGACATGAACCAGGATTTCTCTGGCCGGACCGGGCGCAAGTCACCATGACTGCTCCGATGATGAGGGCCTATACAGAATTGCTGGTTCAGACTTGTCATAAACGTGGTGCTCATGCCATCGGTGGAATGTCAGCCTTCATTCCCAGCCGCCGTGATGCAGAAGTAAACCGTGTTGCCCTAGCCAAAGTAAAAGAGGACAAGGAGCGTGAGGCACAGGATGGTTTTGATGGTTCATGGGTAGCTCATCCGGATCTTGTACCGGTTTGTACGGATGTTTTCAGCAAGGTATTTGAAGAAGGAAAAGTAAACCAAATACACCGTCTGCGTGAGGACGTTCAGGTAACACCTGAGATGATGCTTGATTTTAAGATTCCGGGAGGAAAAATAACTGAGCCGGGTTTGCGCAACAATATCAGCGTTGGTATTCAGTACATTTCTGCATGGTTAAAGGGTACAGGTGCAGTAGCGATTTTCAATTTGATGGAAGATGCAGCGACTGCTGAAATTGCAAGATCGCAGGTTTGGCAATGGATTCAACATTCTGAAGGAAAACTGGATGACGGTCGTCAAATCACACTTGAGATGGTTCAAACTATGATTCCGGAGGAACTTGCTAAAATCCGGGAAGCTTACGGAAAGGCCTACGACGAAGAAAAAATGAATCAGGCAACGGATTTATTTACTTCACTTGTCTCAGGAGATAATTTTGAGGAGTTTCTCACCATAAGGGCCTATGATCAGTTGGACTGACTTTTCCAGTTTAGAGGTTGAGGAAGTTCTTCGTCATTTGTCTGCAGCCGCTCTTCCCAAAGCTTCCGGATACTAATACCGGTTTTCGGATGCACCCATTCCGGACTAAGTTCCAGTAGGGGCACCAAAACAAAGCTTCGCTTTTCCATTTCAGGATGAGGAATTTTCAAAATTTCTGCGTCAATACACTCTTCACCATAAGTTAAAATATCAATATCAATTGTGCGGGAACCCCAGTGTTCGTTACGGACACGCCCCAGTCTGTTTTCAATTTGCTGACACTTTTTCAGCAGTTCAAGAGGACTAAGTTCGGTCAATCCACAAACCACCATATTTAAATATTTAGGCTGCGGCATCTTCAAAAGCGGCTCACTTTCATAAATCGGTGAAACGCGAAACTGAAGCAGTGGTAGAGACTCTAACTCAACGCAGGCCTGTTTCAGGGTGTCCTGCCTATTTCCCAAGTTGCTCCCCAATCCTAAATGCACTAAAATAGCTTCAGTCATAGTTTGTTTTTCAGGTGATCATGATTTGAAGAATTAGCTTAACACAAGCACTTATTCAGTCGCAAACTGAAGCAAAAACTGTTACATAGAAATGATTCGAATTATAGCGGGAGAATTCCGGGGCCGAAAACTAAAAGTTCCAACAGGAAATGATGTCCGGCCCACTTCAGACCAAGTTCGAGAGGCGCTATTTAATCTGCTGACTTCAATGCTGAACTGGGACAACATGACAGTGCTTGACCTTTATGCCGGAAGCGGCGCGCTGGGTTTGGAAGCCTTGAGCCGTGGTGCAAAAAAAGCGATCTTCGTTGAATCCTCAAAAAAACATGTTAGTATTATTCTGAAAAACATTTCGATGCTTTCTCTGGAGCAAACAAAGTATGAGTTGGTACGAGGGCGGGCGGAGAGTTGGATTCCCAATTTTGCGGATCCAGAACGGCCATGTCTTATTTTTCTCGACCCACCTTTTTCAAGTGACGAATATGATCTCATCCTGGAAAAATTGGCTGTCCTACCTGCTATTCTGAAGGGTTCATTAATTGTGGTGGAATCACCCAGCACAAGAGAAATTATGTTTGCAGAAAATATGGAACTGCTGAAACATCGCCGTTATGGATCAATAACGCTGGATATTTTGCGTAAAAGCTGAGCCTGTATTAACACAATAATCTTGCCTTGACGTCGGCACTGTCCTACCCTTAGAAGGACAAATAATTGGAAATTATTATACTTTAATTTTTTCGGCATGAGTTATTTAGACAAAATTGATAAAGCGGCTCTACCAAAACATGTTGCCATAATCATGGACGGCAACGGACGCTGGGCCATACAGCGCCGCATGCCGAGACTGCAGGGCCATCGTAATGCTGTTAAAGCGGTAAGAGCCTGCGTAGAAGCTTCAGCAGAGTTAGGTTTGCAGGTGTTGACTTTATATGCCTTCTCAACAGAAAATTGGCAGCGCCCGAGGAAAGAAGTTTCGGCACTGATGGATCTTTTTTTTGAATTCTTAGAAAAGGAGCTGCACACAATGCTGGATAATAATGTAAGGTTTCAGTTGATTGGGAATAGGGAAGGATTACCGGATTTTCTGCAAAATCGATTGAGCCATGCGCTGGATTCCACAGCTGAAAATACCGGTTTGTTACTGAACCTGGCACTTAATTACGGTGGCCGTGACGAAATGGTACGTGCAGTCAGGAGGATTGCAGAGTCTGTTAAGAAAGGCGATTTGCTTCCGGAAAACATTGATGAATCTTTAGTATCAGCAAATACTTACACGGCAGGACAGCCGGATCCGGATTTGATCATTCGGACAAGTGGCGAGTTACGTCTATCCAACTTTTTGATTTGGCAGGCAGCATATGCAGAATTTTATTTTACTGAAGTTTTGTGGCCTGATTTTACTAAGGAAGATTTGTATAAGGCACTTTTAGAGTTTCAGCATAGAAAGCGACGAATGGGACGGACAACGGATTCAGGGTCCATGACTGAAGCTGCAAATGTTTCGCATTTGGTTTCCAAGACCGAAGTTACTTCCATTCTCAAAACATCTGGCTGAATTTTAATATGAGTGATGCCTCATCCACTTCTGACTTGTCCGCACGGGTCAAGACCGGATTCCCACTGGCCGCAGGAATTGCCATCCTGCTCTTTACTCCAGCTTTAGTAATCGGACTGGCTGTTATGGCTGTTGCATTCATAGGTGCGCAGGAACTCACCTCTATGCTTTCAGCCAAAGATGACAACTCAGATACAACAGTTATACTTCCGGAATGGTTGCTGCCAGGCACCGCCGTACTGATGGGGCTGGGAGCACTTGCCGGAGAATCCGGTCTTCATGGTGCATTGCTGATCAGCGCTTTGGGCTGGATATTTTTTGAATTGGTTTTTACACCAAAAAGTGAACTGGCTAAACTTTCATCACTTGGTTTCGGTTTGTTTGGAATGGTTTGGGCCGTTTGGAGCGTTTTACACATTACACTTATCAAGACACTTCCGGAAGGGACGGCCCTGCTTTTTTACCTTTTACTTGTAATCAGTTTTAGCGATATTTTTGCCTATTTTGGCGGAAAGCGTTTTGGTAAATCCTTGCTCGCTCCAAATATCAGTCCGAAGAAAACTTGGGAAGGCAGCTTTTTCGGTGTTGTAGGTGGAGGAATTGTCGGTGCAGTTTTTGGCGAACTTACAATGTCGATGTTCTGGCTTTATGGATTGGTGCTGGCCATGCTGCTGGCAGTTGTAGGTCAACTGGGTGATTTGGTAGAATCCAAAATAAAACGGCTCTGCGATGTCAAAGACTCCGGGACTTTGCTGCCCGGACATGGCGGAATCCTTGACAGGATTGACGGTCACATGCTTGCTGCGCCCGTATTTTACTATTTATTGCAACTCGGATGAAATCCTCAGCAAGCACAGCAAATGGGCAGGAAGTTCCATCCTCAGTTGTTACTAAATTAACAGTCCTGGGCGCAACAGGTTCGATTGGTCTCAATACACTTGAAATAGTTCGGCAATTTCCGCATAAATTTAAAATTGAGGCCCTGTCCTGCCGAAGTTCTATTGAGCGACTGGTTGAGCAAATCAAGGAGTTTCAACCACGTCTGGTGTGCGTGGATAATTCTGAGCAAGCACGGGAACTGCGGGAAACGTTTCGTAACGGTTGTTCCGGACAGGAGAGTGAATTTGTCTGGGGTGTTGAAGGATTAGTGCAGGTTTCCAGTGATCCGGAAGTGGATTTAGTGGTAGCCGGAATTGTTGGAGCTGCAGGATTGCAACCAACTTTTTCTGCAGTCCAGGCAGGTAAAACGGTGGCAGTGGCCAACAAAGAACCACTGGTGATGGCTGGAGAACTGTTTGTACAAACAGCTAATAAAACCGGTGCGAAGCTGTTGCCCACAGACAGTGAGCATAATGCGATTTTTCAGGCACTCCACGGAGAGCCTCTGGAGCGTATCGCCAGGCTGATTCTGACTGCCTCCGGAGGTCCATTCCGGGATCTTCCTTTGAAGGAGTTCGAAAAGATTACTCTTGCCGAAGCACTGAGCCATCCCAATTGGGAAATGGGTCGAAAAATTTCCATCGATTCGGCGACGATGATGAACAAAGGTCTGGAAATAATCGAGGCACACTGGCTGTTCAATACTCCGGTCGAAAATATTGATGTGCTGATGCAGCGGGAAAGCATCATTCATTCGATGGTGGAATTTATTGATGGTTCATTTTTGGCGCAAATGGGTCTTCCGGACATGAGAGTTCCGATTGCCTACTGTCTCGGCTGGCCCGAACGGCTGCCGTTGAAAATACCCCGTTTGGACCCACTTTCCATGAGTGCGCTCCATTTTGAAAAAATTGACCCGCAGCGCTACCCCTGCCTTCCGCTTGCAATCAAAGTCGCTAAACAGGGAGGGGCAGCACCTGCCGTTTTGAACGGCGCCAATGAAACAGTTGTTACCGCCTTTTTGGGTGAAGAAATCCGTTTTGTTGAGATTGCTGAAACTATTGCAGCCGTGATCAAGGACTTTGAGAAAGCCTTGCACCAGGTAGATGTTCCTTCTTTCCTCCGGAAAATCCGCACACTGGAAGATGCAGAACATGCTGATAAATGGGGACGCAAGCAAGCAAGCAAAATACTGGAGAGTATTATCTAGTTGCCCTTGAAATATAAGGAAATATGGATTCAACTAAAATAGTACTCTCAATCTTGGATGAAACCTATATCATTCATAAGCTTGCCCAAAGCACTAACTTGCCGGAAGAGCTGATTGAGTGTGAATTCTCCAGTCTGAGTAATTCACAAGAAGAAATGTCTTTGGTCTGTCCGGAGCAAATGTTAATTCAAAGTGAGAACAGCAGCCCAAACTGGAAATGTTTGAAGGTGGCAGGACCGCTCGACTTAAATCTGACTGGTATACTTGCTGGACTTTCTGATACACTGGCAAAAGCGAAAATCAGTATTTTTGCAGTTTCTACATTTAACACAGATTACCTTTTGATTCAAAAACAAGCTCTGAAAGCTGCTAAAACTGCACTTATCAGTCAGGGATATCAGTTTAAATAACCGTAACCATTCAATTTAATATTCATTATGCTGACAACAATTTTATCTTTTTTAGTAGTTCTTGGAGTTTTGATTTTCATTCATGAACTGGGACATTATCTTGCGGCGCGTCATGTAGGCGTACGTGTCGAAGCCTTTTCAATCGGATTTCCGCCAACTGCGTGGGGTAAGCAGGTTGGAGAAACTGAATACCGAATTTCGTGGGTTCCGATTGGTGGTTATGTGAAATTATTCGGACAGAACGTCAATGATGAAAATCCGAATGATCCGACAAATTATGCTGCAAAATCCCTTTTTCAGCGCCTATACATACTGGCCGCAGGTCCGGCAATGAATCTGTTGTTTGCATTAATTTTTATGCCTCTGGTTTTTTTGATCGGTATGGATATGCCGGCTTATTTAAATGAACCTCCCCTCATTAAAAATGTTCAACAGGGTAGCTACGCCCAGGAATTAGGGATCCGCGCAAATGATGAAATACTCGCAGTGAACGGCACCTATGTTAAAAACTGGGAAGAAGTGCATAGTGAACTGGCTAAAGTTTCTACTGAAGAAACCCTGACCATGGAAGTTGATCGGGCTGGGAGCTTGGTGATTATGGAAGGTTCCGGAACAGCATTTCAGAATGCCGGACCAATGGGATGGTCTCCGTTTCTTGCTCCGGTTGTTGGTGAATTTACCGAACAATCACCGGCCATGAAGGCAGGTATTCAAGCTGGTGACAAAGTAACGAGAGTAAACGGCCAGCCTATCCTGGATTGGAGTGAAATTTCTCCGGCAGTACAACAATTTATGCACGAAAGTGTTAACAATTCGGAAACAGCTACTAAAACACTCACCGTTGAGCTGGAAAGAAATGGCGACATTCAATTTGTAGAAGTGGCACCGTATTTAGAACCAAAGTCACAAAGATGGCTTTTGGGCATGAGCATGTTAAAGATTTCCCGCTCTTTCTCATTTGGCGAATCTGTTATATTGGGAACTTCCCGGCTGTGGTTTCTGACAAAAGCTACCTTCGGTTTTCTGGGACAAATGTTCCAGGGAGAAGGCTCAATGGATGACCTTGGTGGGCCGGTAAAAATTGGAATTGTAATTGGTGACGCAGTCCGCAGCGGAATCGCAGAGCTGTTTTTCCTGATGTCTTTCATAAGCCTGCAGCTGGGTATCTTCAATTTGCTGCCGATTCCTGCCCTGGACGGCGGACACATCTTCATGCTGCTGGTAGAAAAATTCAAGGGCGGCCCTTTGAGCACAGCCTTGCGGGAAAAGACCCAGATGGTTGGTTTTTCATTACTGATTTCTCTAATGATTTTTGTGACCTGGAATGACTTGATGAGTTTGTTATAAATCTTTTTTATTAAGTGGATCTAAGATTTCCAGGATTTGTGGCAAATTTAAAGCTGGACTGTATGGCTGAAACAATACAAACGGAACTTTTCAAAAAATCTAGTTTGATTTGAAACAGGTTTCTTGATTCAGGACCTTTTAATCGATACCGGTGGTTGAATTATTCGGTATTGTATTTAAAGTGGCGAGCTTAGTTTAAAAAATAATTTGAAAACTTAAGTTAGCACTGAAGTAAATTATATTTGGAATAATTCAGTATGTAGTTGCATACTGAAATCTTTTCCCTAACCTAAATAAATACATGAGACAAGATGGCTGAACAAGCAACAGGTGGAGAACAAGGTCAGCAAGCAAACCAAGGTCAAGGCCAGCAAGGCGAAGAACAAGGCTAGCAAGGTGGTGAAATGGATGGCATAGGTGCTGCTGCGAGCCAGGCATACGGAGAAGCTTTAGAAGGTGGGGCATCACCCCAAGAGGCCTTTGAAGCTGCCGGCGCTGCAGCTCAAGAAGTAGCAACCGAAATGGGAGTACCTCAAGCAGATTTCGATCAGGGAATGGAAGCTGCTTCCGACGGTTTTGCAGATGCAATGGCTAGTGGCGCATCACCTGGAGAGGCTTTTGGCTCTGCAATGGAAGCTGCTCAAGAAGCCACAGACCCTGGTACTGATATGGGACCTCCTCCTTACGTCGCCCCAACTGGTGACATGACGGATGTAAGCGGTGACACGACAGGCGTTACCGGAGATGTGTCTACTGTAACCGGGGATGTGTCTGGAGTAACCGGAGATGTGTCTACTTTATACGGAGATGTGTCTGGTATAACTGGCGACATGACAGGGGTTGCCGGAGATGTGTCCGGAGTAATCGGAGATGTGTCTGGTGCAACTGGCGACATGACAGGTTGCGAGGGTGATATGTCTGGTGCAACTGGCGACATGACAGGTTGTGAGGGTGATATGTCTGATGTAACTGGTGACATGACAGGTTGCGAAGGTGACATGACTGGAGTGACTGGTGACATGACCGCTATGTCTGGAGACATGACTGGAGTAGAGGGTCAACCACCTGCTGAAATGATGGGAGAAGGCGACCAAGTTATGGGTGCCATGGATCAAGCATTTGCTGACGATGGAACGGAAAAAGGAACTCCTCCTCCAACGGATGATCCAATGGGAGCTGCAATAGACCAAGCAGTTGCGCAAGATGCTGCTAGTAGTATGCCGGAAGCAGGTCAAGGAGCTCCGGATACGATGGCAGATGTGGTGATCAAAGAATTTCTGTGAAACGTCAATTATTGTCAACAACCGGAAGTATCGAAAAACTCAAATCACAAAAAACAT
>Ga0208063_1000419_pt1 | contig 13893 bp, 9 predicted proteins | sample DeeseametaMP0203_FD_184219 | JGI IMG/M metagenome (GOLD analysis project Ga0208063, IMG submission 184219) | Marine microbial communities from the Deep Atlantic Ocean - MP0203 (SPAdes) | ecosystem: Environmental > Aquatic > Marine > Oceanic | place: South of Cape Verde, Atlantic Ocean | collected... | reverse complement strand
TGGTTTGCTTCAGCAAAGGACATAACTTTTTCGCGTGAAGCTGCAACTTTGAAAAAAGGATCAGGATACACCGACTCAGGCCAAATTAACAACTTTGGAGTGGTTGTATTTTCCGGAAGCTGCTCCAGTGCCTTGAGTGAATCCTCCAGCAAGCCGGCCAAATTTTGCTGACGTTTTGAGTGTGCAAGTTCAGGATTGGAAGCAAGTTCCTGGAGGGAAAAATTAGGCTGTATAACCATAACTGTGAGTTTTGCCGGAAAGTCAGAAACAAGGTTTTGAATATTGCCGGATGATTCGGAGTCAAGTTTTGAATTTTGAATAACAAGGTCCTGAGTTCTCCAGGCACCGTAACCTAAGCCGAAGACCCACAAAATTAAATAAATGGTTGAGGCTTTAAATAAGGATTTTCGGTTTCCAGTTCCTTCCGATTTCCAGCGCCACCAGTAGAGCAGCAAAAATGAGAATCCGGCGCTGTAGAGAAGAAGTCCGGAAGCACCAAGTATATCTGCGGCTTGCTCAAGCCATGGAAATTTAGAAAAAGTCAATCCGCCATAATTCCATTGAATCAGCCTTGGATACCATGGATCAAGAGCGAGAACAAATGCAAGCCGTACGATTAAATCCCAACCACTGCGTTGACGGATGAAAAGTAATGGGATTCCAAAATATACAAAAAGCTGTAATCCAACTTCCAGTCCATATCCAACGGCAGTAATCAGCAGTGCCGCAAACCAGGGAATTTGGCCGAAAACATTGATACTGTTAGTAATCCAATTTCCACCGATCGAAGCAGCAATACTTCCGGAAAACCAGCAGACTGCAAAAAAAAGCCCGGCCCGTTTTTGGAGTGAAAACAGCCTGTTTTTATTCAGTTGATCGAGTACCGCCAGCAATGGAAAAAAAGCCAGTATTCCAACCCAGTTAGTGCCAAAGCCCGGGGCACTCAGGCCGAGCAAAATGCCGGAAATGAGGCTTCCTATCCAAAACAGGGATTGCGTATTTGGTATTTGGTTTTTGATTTCTGGAGAAATATTCATGGTTTTTTACAGCAGACTTGCAAGCTGTTTTCTTTAGTGCTTAAAATGGTATTAATATTTTTTTATTGCAAATGTTTCCCCAGTTTTTCGCAGCAATTATTGTAGATCTTATGATTAGTTTAACACCATACTCTCTGGAAAACCCAGTTGAAGTTTCAGGGGAAGATTATAATAAGCTGGTCCAAATGAAGGAAAAAGGCTGGAGCCATTGTGATTCAAAAGAGGAGTGCCTCGCAAAACTGCATTATCTCCGTTCTGGATTTTCTCAAGGCAAAATTTCTATAGGAGATTTCAATGAGCGAGAAAAAAAACTGGTGATCGGCTACTGGAATAGAGGGAGCTAAAATTCGGTTTTGGGTACAAGTCCTCTGCTTTAATATCATAAGTGATCATCGCAATAGCTTGGCAAGCTCGTTGTTTCCGGATGCTGTTGCAAATGTAAAGGCACTCTTTCCTTCGGGCGTCAGTATTTTGTGAGACGCACCAAGTTCAAGCAGATTTTTAACGAGCTTCATCTTTCCGTGTTTTGCTGCAATCATCAGTGCTGTTTCCCCATTATTGTTTATAGAGTCCAGTAAAATTTTAAGTGAGAAAAGCACCTGCATTTCCGTTGGCACACCTTCTTCGTTTAGTTTTAAATTCGAACTGGTTGGTATGTTCCTATTTTCAACATCACTCATTGCCAGCAGGTGCCAGATACCGTTGCCGTTGGAATCAGTTTGAATTCCACTTTGTCCGGAGTCCAAAAGCTGTATCACAACCGAAAGGTGATTGTTTGTAGCTGCAAGCAATAAAGCTGACCTTTGTGAAGTATCTGTTAACGCTGGATTTGCCTCGGCAGTGAGCAGGAGATCCACTGTTTTCTTATGACCATTCAAAGCAGCGACCATCAGAGCCGAGTGGTGAAAAATAAGCTCTGTCTCATCTACAATTGCTCCGGCTTTCAAAAGTGTTTGCAAAACGTTGTTATGGCCGTTTCTTGCAGCTTGTATCAAGGCAGTTCCACCTTCTCCTCCTAAATCAATTGCGTTAATGTGCAGATTTGCGCCTTGTGCAAGCAGCATCTCAACTACTAACAGGTGTCCAGTTTGGGCTGCCCTCAATAAGGCAGTTTTTTCAGTAATATCTTCAGAGTGCAAATCTGCTCCATATTGAATCAGCAACCTGACTATCTCACGAAAACCTTTTGAAGCTGCAAGGATCAATGCCGATTCTTTCCAACGATTTCTACTCTCAATTTTTGCACCATTATCGAGCAATATTTTAACGATATCTAAATAACCGTGGACAGCAGCTGTCATCAAAGGTGTGTTTACTAAAAAATCTGCATTTTCAAGTTCAGAATTCAGAGAGCCTGTTTTAGTAGAGTTGATCAGTAGATTTACCATTTTTGCTTCACCGGTCAAAACTGCAGACATCAGTGAAGTCTGTCCCTGGGCATTTTGCAATGCGGAATTTGCACCTTTCTCCAGAAGAATTTTGGCTGTTTCCCAGTGTTTTCCCTGACTGGCAAGATTTAAAGGAGTTTCGTTATGTGGAGACAGATAATCAATTTCCGCACTTTCTTCAAGTAAAAATACAACCATATTTTTGTATCCTCTACGTGCAGCATAAAGTAGATCCTGATTAATGTCGGCTCCATGAATAATCAACATTTTTGCAATTGAGAAATGACCTTGCAGTACTGCATGTGCAAGTGCGGATTTTCCGTAACCATCTTTCAATGTATAATTTGCACCTTTAGTTAACAAGACACGCACTACGGTATCGTGACCCTGAGATGCGGCCCAAATAAGCGGTGTAGAACCATCAGAGCCAAGCTTATCAATATTTGCTCCGTTATCAACCAAAAAGCTAACAACATCAGTGTATCCTTTATGAGAAGCCCAGGTTAGTGCTGTCCAACTATCCTCATCTTCTGCAGTAAGATCTGCTCCGTTCTGAGTGAGAAATTCTACAGTTTCGAGATGTCCACTCCCCGCAGCCAGCATTAGTGGGGTCCAGCCGGAAACATTGGGACTTTTTCCATTACTACTGTTAATATTTGTTCCACCTTTTAGCAGAAGTTCTACGATTTTGGCATGACCGTTATTTGCTGCCCACATCAAAGGAGTCCAACCTTGAGAATCACGGACTCCTGTATTTGCGTGTAACTCCAGCAATGTTTCAACTACTTTGAATAGTCCATGGGAAACGGCATAAAAGAGGTTTTCATGGTTATCAATTTCATTATTGCTTAGAAATCGAACCATTGAGATACGTTGTTGTTCGGCTGCATACATCCATGCGGTTCGTCCGTAGCGGTCTCTAAAATCAAGTCGCCCCTGTTCTCTGAGCAGGAGCTTTACTATTTTCATATCTCCTTTTCCTGCTGCAATCATTAATGCGGTTTTTCCAGCAAAATCCTGAGCATTCACTACCGCCCCTTTCTCGAGCAGGGATTTTGTTAATTCAAAACTTCCTTGAGAAACTGCAGCCATAAGAGGGTTGTATTTTTTTTGGTCAGCAGTGTTGATAGTAATTCCGTACTCGATCAAAAAATTTGCCGTTTTCAAATGATTATTGCTTAGAGCCAGTAACAAAGCATTTGCACCTTGTTTGTCAATTGCCTCTACATTAGCTCCGGCGGATAACAACCTCTTTACAGTCGATTCCCTACCATACATTGCTGCCAGCAGCAGTGGTGACCTTTGAAACTCACTCTCCAAATAATTTATTTCTGCACCGGCATTCAAGAGTAATTCAGCAATATTTTCATGGCCCGCCCTAATGGCCCAAATTAAAGCTGTTGAACCGTTAAGTGAGGCTAAATCTACTTTTGCGCCGCGCTTTAGTAAGTGTAGGACTATTTCAAAATGCCCGTTCTGAGCTGCATACATAATAGAGGACATCCCCAAATCGTCCTGGAAGTCTGCTCTTGCACCATGTTTCAATAAAGTTTTGAGAACTTCAAATTGTCCTCTGTGTGCGGCGAACATTAATGCCTTCCACTTTTGATTAGTTTCAGCATTCGGGTTTGCACCTTGCAGGAGTAAATATTGTAGCGTATCAAAGTGTCCTTTCTTTGCCGCCTGAATCAAAGCCGTATTGCCTTGAGTATCCGTATCATTCAGGCGTGCACCTTTTTCTACAAGCAATTTTACTATGACTAGGGAACCAATTCCGGAAGCAAATATAAGCGGAGTCACTCCGTGAAATTCTTCGGTTCCTCTAATATTTACGCTTACACCTTGTGCCAAAACCTGCTCTACTGCAGGCACACTGTTAAGAATGGCTAACATCAGGCGAGTCCAGTCATCTCGATCTTCTGTGCTGATTAAGAAATTTTCCAAGCGGTGACTTACCTTGGAATCAGTTTTATTTGTGGAAGTTTGCGCAAAGGCCGGAGAAGGTAATGAAAATCCGGAAGGGAGAAAAATTAGACCTGCTGCCTGTGTGTAAATTAAGGAAAAAAGAGGGAATATACGGATAAAAGATACCAGTGAGGAACAGAATTGAAAATTCTGAAACTTCCGGAACATCCAGGATGGATAGTCCTTACTCATTGGAGGGAACATTGGTTGTAGAGGAAAAACCATTTGCCGGTTTCTCATCAGTTGGATCTATACGGCCGCTGATATTGAGTAAAAGACCTGTTAAGAACATGGTTACCACAAGAGATGTTCCACCGTAGCTTATGAATGGAAGTGGCAAACCTTTAGTTGGAAGGAGACCTATAACAACAAAAAGATTGATAACAATTTGCAGGCTTAGAATTGTAGTGGCTCCAAAAGCCAGGTGTTTTCCAAATGTATCTTGCGCATTCCAGGCTATCCAGTAACCTCGCCAAATAAAAACGGAAAATAGAATAATCAATACACAAATCCACAAAAACCCTAATTCTTCTCCAATGATGGCAAAAATAAAATCTGTGTGAGCATCAGGCAGGAAAAGGCGTTTTTGAAGGCTTTCTCCCAGGCCCTTACCAAGCCACCCACCTGTTCCAAGAGCAATGAATGACTGGATAATTTGGAATCCGGAATTTTGCGGATCATCCCAGGGATTCAAAAAAGAGAGCATTCTCCGTACGCGATATGTGTGTGATGCAATCAATAATCCTGCAATAACACCCACACCTAACAGGCTGGTGGCAATTTGAATGGGACTGCCACCGCCGACATACAGCATCAGTAAGACTGTTGTTGCTAACAAAATTACTGTCCCAAAGTCTGGTTGCAGCAAGACAAGAAAGAGATAAATACCTGTGACAATAAAGTTTGGTGTCAATCCGCGGAAGAAAAAAGCCAGTAATTCCTGCTTTCTTTCCAAATATGAAGCCACATATATAATCAAAACTATCTTCAGCAATTCGGCAGGCTGCAAACTTAACGAACCTATACGCAGCCAGCGGCGTCCTCCCTTAACCTCATGTCCCACTTCAGGAATCAAAACCAGAATCAGTAAAATCAACATTACCAGCATTAACCAAATTGAAAATTGCTGCCATTTGTGATAGTTCACGTACAGTGCAACTCCCAAAACTACAAGTCCTGCCAGTATGTGCATCAAGTGCCGGTATAAAAAGTATTGACCATCATCGTATTGAAGGTCGGCATAAACACCACCTGTACTGTAAATCATCACTGTTCCCCAGGAGAGCAAAAATAATGTTGCTCCAATCAGAGGAAGATCATAGCGAGTGTGCATAAATATTATTTTGTTTTCAACCTGGAATACTTTTAAAGCAAAATAGCTAACAAATTTTTAAGTATAACGTTCTTATGAAGAAGATTCAAATACACTTTTTACGAGTTTTTGCCGCAAGGACTCAAGATATTGCGGATTTTTTTCACGTTCCGAAATAATTTCTATTACTGCAGATTTGTTTGCTTGAATTGCTTTTGAATAATCTGTCTCAAAAGCACTGATCGAACCAGGGTTAAAATAATTCAAATTAAACATTGAAGAAACTTTCCGGAAATTATAATCGTGTGGTGCAGCGAAAAATGGTTCGAAAATATCTGTCTGCCGGGCAACAGGAAGGAATGAAAAAATACCTCCTCCGTGATTATTGAGTAAAACCAGCAAAACTGGTTCAGGAGAATCTGTGAGTAGTTTGAACGAATTAAGATCGTGTAAAGCTGACAAGTCGCCAATAAGCAATGTGACCGGCTTCTGCATTCCTGAAGAGTATCCGCATGCTGACGCTATAAGGCCGTCAATTCCACTGGCGCCCCGATTGAGTGCTGTTGGAATATCCGCTCCTTTTTCAGAACCAACCATGTCCACTGCACGGACTGGGAGGCTGTTTCCGATGAAAAAACCATGAGTTTCAGGTATTATCTGAGTCAACCTTCGCACCAAAGCAAATTCATTAATCTTCTCATTTTCTGAATTTGTGGAAAAATGTTTCTCTATCAAATCACCAGCCTTTTCTGATGCCTGAAGCCATTTCTGCGTTTTTGAACGGTTAACGACTGACCTTTTATCCAGTCGCAATTCATGCACTAGATGCTCACAAAATTCTGTAATATCAGCCTCTATTATCCAGCGAAAATTGTGAGACTGATCGTGACGTTCAGAATGGTCTGCGATCCAGACCATTTGAGAGGGAGGGCTCTGTTCCCAGCGTGTAAGCCAGCGTTTAGATGTAGGTGGAAAACCAATGTGCCAAACTGCTTCAATGTCCCAGTTTGAACTGATAAGATCATCATGCAGCAGTTGATCATAGTAAGTTATCCTGTTCGGGCAATTATTACCCAGACGTAGTCCGGAAGTGACATCTGCAAATACCGGCCAACCCAATTCTTCTGCAAGTTTTCTGAGGGAATCAAGTGAGTTTGAAGGAACACGTCCGATGCTCAAGATTCCGGATTCAGGACGGCTTTCAATCAATTCCAATATTTCTTTTTTAGGCAGGATTTTTCTTGAAATCGCAAAGTGAACGTAGCAGTTTGTTTTCGGCGGCAGTAGTAAATCTATGCTTTTTTCAGCCTCATTTTTTTCAAAGAAAGGTTCGCGGAAAGGTAAATTCAGGTGTACCGGTCCGGACAAGGGACGCTGTGTTTTTGATAGCGCATGGTTAATTGTGGAGAGCAAGGCTGCGGGAGTGAACTCCGGTCCGGGACATCCTGGATCAAAAAACCAGCGGACGTGTGTTCCAAAAATGTGAGTCTGGTTAATAGCCTGATTGGCTCCGGTATCTCGAAGTTCTGGCGGTCGGTCAGCAGTCAGTACCAGCAGAGGAATTTGCTCAATTGAAGATTCGATAACTGCAGGCAAATAATTTGCGCCGGCAGTTCCGGATGTGCAAATCAAGACTGCCGGTTTCCCGGTTGCTCTGGCATGACCGAGTGCAAAATATGCGGCTGCACGTTCATCGTAAAATACAACAGATTTTGCCAGGTCATTACGGGCAACCGCCGCAGTCAAAGGTGTGGAACGTGATCCGGGCGAGATACAAAAACACAACGTACCATGCCGTACTAATTCCTCAATAATCCATTCTCCCCAACATTCATTCCAGTTCACGATCGTCCCAGTAAAGATTTCCAGCTTTGGAGTTTGACTTCTATCTCCCTCCACTCTTCTTCCGGAACTGAACCTGCAACGATTCCAGCTCCTGTATAGACTCTTAAAGTGCGTCCGCATAACAGTCCGGATCGAATTGCAACGGCAAATTCAGCCTGATTACGGTTTATCCAGCCAACAGGACCCGCATACCAACCTCTGTCAAATGGCTCCAACTCCCGGATAATCTCACGAGCTTCCGGATCAGGTGTTCCTGAAACTGCCGGTGTCGGATGGAAAGACGGAAGCAAATCGGAATCATTTACATTCGGACGCAGGATCCCCTGCATCCTGCTAAGCAGGTGTTGAACATGCCGCAGGGGCAGGCGCTCCAAGTAAGACAAGCGTTTTGTTTGCCGGCAAAATTGCTTCAGTACACGTTCCATTCGATCTAAAACCATTAAATGTTCACGCTGTTCTTTTTCACTGTTACGTAGTTCGTCTGCCAAACGTTGATCATCTTCAAGTGTTTGTCCGCGGGGACGTGTTCCAGCAATTGCTTCACTCCCAATTTGTGTTCCCGATCTTCGGTAAAGCAGTTCTGGAGTGATCCCCAAAAAGGCTTTATTGGGAGCAAGCTGAAAACAAAAATGAAAAGCTTGTGGTGCGTGACGTCCCAATTGGAGCAGTAGTTCGGTTGGGTCATAGTCACGGGCCAAACTGAAAACTGCAGCTCGTGCCAAAACCACTTTGTCTATTTTGCCGCTGGAAATGTTTTCAAGTCCTTGCTCAACCAGGCGACACCATTGTCGATATTCTGGAAGATCGTGCCGCTCCAGTCCAATCAGCGGATTATCTGGAATGATGACATCTTCCGTTCGCAGAGACTCCAGCAAATTTTGCAACGGCTGAAGCTTGGAATTCTTTTTATCACCTGGAAGGAAATTACAGGCCAAAGTTACATTTTCCTCGATAATGCTTAATTCAACCAGTGGTATAGTAAAACGTGCGGTTCCCCAAGTTTCCCACTCTGGGGAAATTGAAGCTTTGGAGTCAAAACGCATTCCTCCGTAAAAACGGACTGTTTCAGGAGAATCCTGTAAAATTTTACTGATAACTTGCAATATATTTTTGTAACCATCCTTCCCGTCTGCAATCTCAAGGGCTGTACCAATACCGGCAAATTGTTCTTTTTGCGAACGGTTTTCCCAATAAATCTTCTGTGAACAATCCTGTAAGGTTAGCCATTCCAGAGGATGAGCCGACTCTAGAGAAGCTTCCAGACGTACAACTCCAGAGTTTTCAGGGATTGGTTTATTTTGGGAATTATCCCATTCTTTGACTTGTTTTAGTAGGAAACAGCGGGCATCCTCAAGCGATTGAAATTTTTCTGGTTTCACTTTTAGATTATAATCAATTGATGGTTGGTTTGCAGGCAACATGTACAGTGGAAGCCCCAAAAACGAAATCGTGTATTTCAACCTGCTGGAATCCTGCTTCAAACATTAGGCGTTTAAGTAATTCCTGGTTAGGATATTCAAGTGAAGAATTTGGCAAATATTGAAACATATCCTGTCCGGGCATCAACAAATTTCCGATCAATGGAACGATACGGAAAAAATAAAAGTTATTTAGTTCCTTAATAACCGGTAAACGAACTTTTCCTACATCCAGGCTGACCAAAACTCCGCCTGGTTTCAGCACACGCAAGATTTCTTGCAGGCATCCGTTCAGGTTTGGAACGTTTCGTAAACCGTACCCAATCGTGACTGCATCAAAATTTGTATCCGGAAAAGGGATTTCCATTGCGTCACCCAGCAGATATTGAATTCCTGAATTATTGCTGCTTTTGGATTTGGCAATGTTGAGCATTTTTTGCGAAAAATCAAGACCTGTCACTTTGGATGCAGGATATTGACGTAATACTTCTCGAGCGATATCGCCGGTTCCACAGCACAAATCCAGGCAGTGTTCTTCCGGGTGCAGTCCAGTTTGTCGTACCACGAACCTTTTCCAGTAGCGGTGCATTCCAAAAGTGATAAGATCGTTGAATCGATCGTATTTTTGAGCAATTTCATCAAACTTTTGTTCAACGTAGCGAGATTTTTCATCAGTTCCTGGAAGTGTGTAGGTCATCGATTTTTATTTTAAAGCAGCTTTTTAGGAGGTCAAGAGTGAGGAATATTTTTCAGTTAATTCTTTGAGGTCCAGTCGGTAATAACTTCCCAAACAGCGGAGTTTGAGAATTTCTTTTTCTATTTGTTCAACTGCTGAATCCATCTCAGAAGCACAGGCATTCACGTCCGCAATCCTGTGACCCATTTCGTAATTTTGATGATTTGCCATATACAGTTGACCGTCCTCTTCATCTACTTCATTCCACCACAAGTCACACTCAAGAGGTGCTGAAACTTCAACCGGTAATTTTGGTACAGAAGGAACAACGTAAGGATAGCCGTATCCTGCTAATGTAAGAGTGCAGCCAAAAAATTTCTCCGGATGCCAATCCAGTACAGGGACTTGATCCCGGACGACTTTCAGCAAAACATCAACCGGGTTTTTTAGCATCCTCAACAGAAGCGCGGTTGTAGTCACACCTAAACGAATGTTGTATTCAATTGCATGCCAGGTTCCTTCTTTGCGTATTGCAGTGACCTGGAGCGGTCCGGTGTAGCCTGTTTTTTCAAACCAGGGCTTTAGAGGATGAATTAATTCTCGAGCTAAACCAAATTTATCATCCGGATCCTGTTCTACAATTCCGGCCAAAGGTGCACCTGCCAATGGCCCCATATCTCCGGTAAAAGCACGTTTGTATTCCTGGTTTGTAACCAAACTGCGTATCTCTCCGCCACTGATAAAAACAAAATGTCCGGCCTCCTCTTTTCCAAGATACTCCTGTAAAAATAGACCTTCTGCATAATCCACGCGCTCAATCCAGCCCAGCGTATCTTCCGGGCTTTCACAGATAATGGCATGAACTGGACTGAAGGGAGAGCAAATGGGGTTTTTCAAAACATAAGGCCGCGGATCGTCCTGCATCAACTGTCGTGCCTCAATGCGGTTCTGCACATGGTAGGAGACCGGCACTGGAATGCCGTATTTCCGGCACAACTCCGAAGACTCCTGTCGTGAAATTTCTATCCGCATTGCATCTCCGACAGGACTAAAAATCGGCCAACCCTGCTTGACCAGGTCTGCAGCCCAAGGCTGTTCTGCCCAGGCTACTGCCTGTGGAATTATCAGATCAGGTTTAAATTTTTCAATCAGGGGTAAAGGAGACGGATGATCTTCAGTACTCCAGGTTTGACCGACTATTTTGGGGCCGAAGTGACTGTAGGGTCTTGTCAGGTAACAAGCGGTTTCTGCGCCATCTTCCCGAAGGATAGTTTGTACTGCATGCGCAAAAGCACCCACACCCAATACCATCACACGAGAAGTCATATTAATTTTAATTAAGCAGAAAGTGCAGAACAGACTGATCTTCCAGAAATCGACTACAGCAAAAGTAAAGTTTCTGGACTGTTAGTTTCGAAAAAAAAGCTCATTTATTGAAGTCTGATACTAACATATAAAGTGACATTCTCCAAGTCGTCTCTTACTCTAAAAAGATTGCTGCTTCCGGGAATCTCCTGCAATTGACTTGAAGCGAGATTGTTAATGGTTTAGCCTCAAATGATAATTAGCAGTTTTGACCGGACTAAATTATTCAGCAGGGTCGGTTGAACGGAGAACGCCCGGATGGGAAAAACTATATATAAAAAGTAAAGAAGTTGGTTATAAAAACTTTAGTGTACTGTATCAATTAAATTAAACATTTAAAAGAGATTGTCTGGCACGGTTAACTTTTGTCATTATTTCATCAACAGATTTAGTCCAGACAAACGGTTTTGGTTTTTGGTTTCGTTTCTCTATAAACGTGTAAATGGTGTTTTCCAGTTGTTCGACAGAGCGGAAGACTCCGCGTCTAAGTTGTTTCTCTGTTATAAGAGCAAAGAAACGCTCCACCAAATTGAGCCATGATGAACTGGTTGGAATAAAATGTAAATGAACTCTCGGTTTTTTAGCCAACCAAGCATTAACTTTTTTGTGTTTGTGTGTACTGTAGTTGTCCACGATTATGTGCAAGTCTATATCTTTAGGTGTTTCTTTATAGACTTTCTTTAGAAATCCCAGAAACTCTGTATGGCGATGGCGTTTGGTACACTTGGCAATGACTTTACCGCTAAATACGTCAAGAGCGGCAAACAAAGTGCTGGTTCCGTTGCGTTTATAGTCATGCGTCATAGTGCCGCATCGGCCTTTAACAATAGGCAGTGACGGTTGTGTTCGATCCAGTGCCTGAATAGAACTTTTTTCATCAACAGAGAATACAACGGCATTGTCCGGTGGGTCAAGATAGAGACCAACAACATCCGTCAGCTTTTCCTCAAAGTGAGGATCATTGCTTACTTTAAATGTTCTAATCAAATGGGGCTTAAACCCGCATGATCGCCAGACCCGGGCAACAAAATTATGACTTGTTTCCAGTTCATCGGCTAAAGAACGTGTCGACCAGTGAGTGGCATTATCGGGTTTCTGCTTGGTGGTCATTTCGATAATTTTAGCACGAAGAATTGCTTGCTCCTGAGTGTTTTTACCACCGTGGTTTTCTCCTCTGGACAATTCCTTTTCAATGCCTGAAAGGCCTTGCTGAGCAAAGCGGTTTCTCCATCTGCCGACAGTATGCTCGGTTTTGCCAAGCTGTTTGGCTATTTGTTGATTTGTTTTGCCTTCATTGGCAAGCAGTACGATCTTAGACCTTTCACCAAGACGAACTGGAGTTTTCCTGCTTCTAACATTATGTTCGAGCTTCGATCGCTCAACGATTGAAAGCTCTATCTTTATGGCTCTTCGCATTTACCTCCTTTGTAATAGGTTGAGTAAACCTATTACATCACAGAGGTATGGAAAAGTGAATATTATAATGATTAATTTAATTGATACAGTACACTAGATTAAGAAAAAATTATATTAAAATTTATGTCACAGAAGTTGAGCAAGTTGCTTTTTAGCTAAAGTACCATTTTAATCAATCCAGAGACATTAAGATATAAATTATACATTTGAAACACGTTTTGCTAAAATATAGTGAGTAACACAAAACCTCATCTTTACCATCATTGAATCAAATAACTGATGAAAATCATCCAGATAACAGACACACATTTAATGCCCCGCGGTACTGAACTTCATGGTCTCAATCCCTGCGAACGCCTTGAAGCATGTATTGCAAGCATCAAAGAGTTCCATGCGGACGCAGAATTGTGTATCATCACCGGTGATCTGACCGATCAAGGTTTTCGAGAATCCTATGAAGATTTCCGTGAAATTCTTCAGCAACTCCCAATGCCTTTTCATCCTTTAATCGGCAACCATGATCATCGGAAAATATTTTCTGAGGTTTTTCCGGAAGTGCCATTGGACGAATACGGATTTGTGCAGCAAGTGTTGGAAACTTCACTTGGATCATTTCTGCTGCTGGACACAGTTGAGCATGGAAAGCATTGGGGATCTTATTGTGAAAAACGAGGTGCATGGCTACGGTCTCAGTTGGAAACAGCCGGAAGTAAAGCCGTTTATCTTTTCATGCACCATCCCCCATTTAAGATTGGTATTCCATCTCTGGACAGGATCAGTCTTCAGGAAGACGCACAGCGCATTCAACAAATCGTGAGCAATTTTTCCAACATTAAACATCTCTTTTTTGGACACGTTCACCGACCGGTCAGCGGCAGTTGGCACGGAATTCCTTTCACAACACTTCGCGGCACCAATCATCAAGTACAGTTGGATCTAAAGGCCGAGGATTATTTACCCATCAGCCATGAGCCTCCGGCTTACTGCGTGATCTTTCTGGAACCGCAACAGACGACCGTACATTTCCATGACTATCTGGACAATTCCCTGTACATGAAAATGCCCTTAACATTGACATGAACAAAACTAAGTTTCAGCAAACACTTAACAAAATACGCTTCCTCTGTAAGGCAAAGGAATGAAACGATGAGTTATGCTGTCGGCTTCGCTTTGCTCAGTTTGTTGCTGAGCGGTGTCAGTGATGTAATTTTTAAAAAATACTCTGGGGATGTTCCTTTTTGGGTTTGGACTCATCTGGACTTTGTTTCAATGGTGCATTGCTCAATTTGAGGGGAACCAGCTTGAATTCTAACAGGCAACAATTTTTTTGGACTGATGCCCGGAGTATTTTTGACACTGAATACTGTTTAGCAGACTAACTTTAGCCTTACTTGAAGCATGAGTACTTACGAAAATTACCATCAGACGAGCCAGGTTTACGATAAAACCCGTTCTGCAGGCGGGGTTAAAA
>Ga0208063_1000412_pt1 | contig 14055 bp, 10 predicted proteins | sample DeeseametaMP0203_FD_184219 | JGI IMG/M metagenome (GOLD analysis project Ga0208063, IMG submission 184219) | Marine microbial communities from the Deep Atlantic Ocean - MP0203 (SPAdes) | ecosystem: Environmental > Aquatic > Marine > Oceanic | place: South of Cape Verde, Atlantic Ocean... | reverse complement strand
AAGGTGAGCGCTTTTTCGCCGCTTTCGACTAAAAATACGTCATGCTCCGTGCCCAGTGTTTTTTCAAGCACCAGCCGGTTAAGGGGATCATCATCCACAATCAGTATTTTAGCTTTTTTCGACATCCCGTCCCCCTAAGGTTTCAATAAATATAATCACTTGCTTTAGCTGAATGATTAGCTCTTTTAAAGTGTGCTGAAGCGGCTCGTTAGTTGTTTTAAGGTGCGTTTCACATTGTTTTGCACACAATGAAAGCCTAATAAAACCTAAGTTACCCGCCACGCCTTTAATGCTATGCACTAAGCGTACCACTTCATCTCGCTGGGTGTTTTCTTCAATTTGTTCTAACTGCGTTTCACACAGCTTCGCAAACTTTCCGACCATGGTTGCCAGTAAATTTTCATCAAAATTAAACTGGGTGAGCGCAAAGCTTTGGTCATAAAACTTAGGTTTTATAAAGTCTACATCTCTAATTGCATCTAACAGCACAGCTGCAACCACAGGTTTAGTTAAATGCTTATTCATGCCGCTACTAAGTGAGCGCTCAACATCTGCAGGTTCACAATGTGCTGTTAAAGCAAAAATAGGCAGCTGGCGCGCGTCAAACTGTTGGCGAATTAATTGCGTTGCTTGGCAACCATCAATATGCGGCATTTGCACGTCCATCAAAATTAAATCTGGTTTTAATATTTGTAGCAGCTCTATTGCATCTGGCGCATTGGTAACCGTTATTACATTTATATGGGCCTGTTTTAGCACACTGCTAATAATGTCTAAATTAAGCGGGTTATCATCAACCGCCATAATAAGTAGACCCGATATATCTTTTTTTACTTCTTCATTATTTTCAGCGGCTTTAGGTGGCTCCGCCCCCGCATTAGCAGTTAAGCTAATCAAGCGCTGAGCTAACGCCGTAGCTTTAACATGTTGTGCGTTAATTTGCGTAGTACAAGGCAATGCTAAAGTGTGCTCGTGATTAACCACAACCACAGGGTATGAGTTGCCACTGAGCGTTTCGTGTATAGATTCAACCTTTAATAAATCGTTCAATGTGGTTTCATCAATAATCAGTTGCTGTGCATCAGCAAGCTTTATTGGGTAGCGAAGCGCCTCTTCTAAATCAATGGCCGCCACTTGTGAGTAGGCATTAACCACTTCGTTTAGCTGTACAGTGTCATCGCTCACAATGGCTAATGTATTAGGTATAAATACACTATTTTTAGCCGTATCTACCGCAAGCGCTAGAGTAAAGAAAAACTCACATCCACGGCCTTTGTCACTATTAATTGCAATTTCGCCTCCCATTAAGGCTACACCATGTTTAACTATAGCAAGTCCAAGCCCGACCCCTTGGTGAATACGCGTAGAAGATTCATCGCCTTGAGTAAAAGCATCAAACAGTCGTCGTTGGTCAGCCTTAGCAATACCTACACCACTGTCTATTACGTGAAAACAAATACGTTGCTGATCTAAAACGTCATTTTCTTCAAGCACCATTTTTAAAGTAATACTGCCTTTATTAGTAAACTTAACGGCATTGGTGAGTAAGTTACCTAATATTTGTTGCAAACGTATTGAATCCCCCACCAGCGCGGGGTTAATGAGTGGATCTATTTCAATATTAAAGCTTAACCCTTTGTTTTGACACAATGGCGCTGTTAAGCTCTCGCAAATATCAATCAGTTCAACTAAGCAAAAAGGCACCGGTTTAATTTGCGCTTGCGAACTTTCTACTCGGGCAAAATCGAGCATTCTGTTTAGCATCAGCAATAAGCTTTGAGCTGCGTTTTTAGCCAGCTTAGTTTGTTGCAGCTGCTTATTTTTTAAGCCTTGCTCTACTATCATATCTAACAGCCCTAACACAGCGTTAAGAGGGGTGCGGATCTCATGGCTTAGATTAGCAATAAAGCGGCTTTTAGCTATTGTTGCGCGTTCTGCGTCATGCTTAGCTTTAGTCAGCGCACTTACATCTTGAATATGAATAACATAATAAGAGGGATCACGGTTTTCATCCCACACCAGCGACACACTCAGCTGCAGCCAACTTGTTAGTTTTCCTTGTGAGAGCGTTAAATGATAAACCCGTTTTTTATCATCTAATAAGTGACAAAGCGCATTTTTTATTTCTTGCCACTGCGCCTCATCAAACAGCATTTTTAGTGGCTCACCAGTTAAAATATCTTGCTGTGAAAATAACTTACGAGCCGCTTTGTTAACTTGCAATATGGTGTGCTCAAGCGAAAGTAACACCACACTGTTTGCTGCAAACTCTATTGCACTTCTAAATTTAGATTCTGACGCTTTTAATGCCGATAGAGTTTGCTGCTGCTCAGTAATGTCTCGCCCAATTCCCATAGTGCCTAATAAGTGCTGGTGCTCGTTATAAAATGGGGCAATCGTTAATTGATACGATTTGTCGGTGCTATCTATGCGTTGCTCAATGCTACTTTTGGTTTGTAAAACTTGCTTTTCTAGTAGGCTTAACTGTAAATCGTCGCTGTCTAAATCTTCAATACGCTTACCGACTAGGATGGCTTGCTCTTTGCCTACATAGGCTTCAAATGCTTTATTACAGCCTAAAAAAGAGCCATCAATATTTTTAAAGTAAATAAGATCAGGCACACTATTTAGCATAGTATTTAATAGCGCTAGGTGTCGCTCTTTTGCTTCGTAGCTGCGTTTTAGCTTTTGAGATTGCAGCTGTAACTGTTCATCGAGTTCTTTATTAGCCTCTTGGAGCGACTCAACTAACTGTGCATTTTTATCAAATACATATTTAACGCGAGAAAACCAAGGCTGCCAATTTAAAGGAATGGGGTAATTAGAAAGCGCGGCTTTAGGGGCATCATTTTGTTCAAAATATTGCATTAAATGAGTCATTGGTCTAACAAAAATACGTTGGCTTAACCAAAAAAATACCGCAAACATTAAGCTTAAAAATAACGTTAAAAACGCAAACTCCAAAAGAACTTCATACCTAATTGGCGTGATCACTTTTATTTGCGGCTCATAAAAGGCGGCATGAATGGGCAGGTTCCCCATTGCTTGCATAAAAAACTGCGCATTTGTGTTATTGACTAAGTTTATTTTTTCATTGTCATGGGCTAATTCAGGCCAATAATCTTTTAAGGCTGTTGCTTCATTTAACTGCTTAACAGAGCTGGCTATCACTTGATGCGACTGGTTCATAAACACATATTCGCCTTCGCTTGGTGCCACCTTTTTAAGCCAGCTAGACATGGCCTCTAAATCGTATATTAAAATGATGTAGTCTGACGAATTAGGTTGTTTTTTACGGCCAATAGCAAAATAAGCGCTATCGCGTATTTTAACAATGGCGCTTGAGGTAAGCTGGCCAGGTATAAATGTGGGCTTAAAATTACCATTCAAAATTTTATTAAGCATAGTGCTTTGGCTTTTATTACGCCTTACCACATAGGCAAACCCCGAATCATCAACATAGGCAACAGCCGACAACGATTGCATAAGCGATAACGCGGTATTAAACGTTGGGCTTAGGGTTGTAGCTTGCTGCCATTGGATCAACGCCCGGTTAGAAAAAGCAAACTGCCCTTTACCGACTATTTCGCCTTGGCGCTCGCTAAAGTGGCGGTAGTAGTAATTGTCGTATTGATTAATACCTTCTAATAAGTTGCGATTGAACTGCTCAACACTAGGCTGCTGATACGATATAAAGGCATTGTCAAAAAAGTCATTTACCGAGCTCATTATATGGCTAACTTGAGCCGACACTTGCTCAAAATCGGCTTGACGTTTTTCTATGGCGCGCTCAACTTTTATATTATACAAGTGCAAACACAGTAAAAATGCCACAAATAAGGGAACAAATAATGCTACAAATAAAGAGCGGTAATAGTCTTTTAGAGGTAAAAATTTCAACGTTTTGCCTAAGTTTTGGCCCGATAGTCAGCCACTAGACTATCGAGCCAAATTGTTCTGCGCAAGTTATAAATTTTCTTCTGCAAAGGAGGCTAAACGGCTGCGCACTACCCCGTTTAAATTAACTGTTGCACTGCCTTCAAAGTCTTTAAAACGCTCAACAATATAAGTAAGGCCGGAGGTAACGGGGGTTAAGTAGTTACTGTCTATTTGCGCTAAATTACCGCTACAAATTAGTTTTGTTCCCTCGCCACAACGGGTAATAATAGTTTTAAGCTGAGATGCCGTTAAGTTTTGGCTTTCATCCAAAATCACCCCGAACTGATACCATACTATCATACCTAAAAGAACCTTGAATAAAAAAGTTTTTACAAATAAGATTTACCCAGAGGTGAATAAGCATGATTGCATCAACTACAACAAAATCTAAAATTATTAATAAACCTGTCAATTTTGGAAAAGGAATGTATTTTCATCTGGATAAAGCAGGAGAATAAGTAACGTCAGATCTAGCACACCGGTAGTGATTAGTAATAGCTTCAACACTTATTAGTTAAATTACTAAGAAGTGCTTTACTCATTTAAATACATCTCAGCCATATCGTCCAGTTTAGCTTTTACTTCTTTCCAGTTTGGCATTACTTGGGTTAATAAGCGCCAGAAGCGCTCGCTGTGATTGTGTTCTGCAATATGGCAAAGCTCGTGCAGTATCACGTAATCAATACATTCTTTCGGGGCTTTAACAAGGTGTGGATTGAGCATCAAGTTACCCTTGGTAGAGCAGCTTCCCCATTGCTTTTTCATTGCCATCACACGAAAAGACGGAATGCCTGTTACCCATGTGGTCTTAGGAAGTAGTGCGGCTAGTCGCTCATGGAAAATAGCTTTTGCTTTATGCTGATACCATTTATCGATTAGCGGTTTAATTTTCGCAGCGCGGCTACCTTGACTATCCGGGGCAGTATCTTTGCTTATTTCATGCTTTATTGTGACGTTTAATTTACCTCGACTGAGCTTCACACTGGGCGCTTGCTCAGCATCAACAATGACCTTGAGTACATAGCGCTTACCTAAATAAAATTGGGTTTCGCCACTTACATAACGCTTATGCAATACCGTGTCTTTTTGCTTTGCAAAGTCATTAATACTTTGCCATATCCACCTTGCACGCTTGTTCATTGCATCAACAATAGCACCTTCGCTTGCATCATAAGGCACAGTCGCAACAACACGCTGATCAGGGTGAACCTTAATAATGACCTTACGTGCTACTTTTTTAGCGGTATCACTAGGCTTTGTTTTACGAATAACCTCATAGCGAATGGTGTCGTTACCATAAGTAAAAACACCGTGTTCTTTGGTTGTTGCGCTGCTTTTTTCAGAATGAATAGCAGCGGCTACCGTTTTTTGCGTCACTTACATTAGCCTCTAGCTATGCCTAATCGGGTTATCTTTAACACTTCTTCAATCAGTTTTTGTGCGTTATCAAGGCCAAGCTCAGCAAACAGTATGGGTAATAACTTCATGTGTATGGCGTTTTCAATTTCCGCAGGGTTAATGGAATACTCAGCAACCGCGTCATTTACGACGGCATCAATATCAAAAGCAAGCGCTACCAATTTCTCATTATCCAGCGCCTTTTCGGTTAAAAGCTCACTATCGAATAAATGTTTGAACAGGCCAAAATAGGCTTGGGCATGTTTGTTTAACTTGCCTGCGTCATCCATAAAGTCATTGGGAACATCAGCGATTTTGCGGTCTTTTACTTCTTGCTCAAAATCAGCGAACAATATGTACTGCTTTACTGGCGCATCAAACATCGCTTTGGCATCATCAATCGCCTCTTTAAGCATCTTAGAAAAATACTCTTGAGCATACGGGTCATCTGCTAAGTCTTGCGCAATCATTTTGGTGATTCGGCCTGTGATTTTATCCGTTTGGTTACGAGCTTCGTCATCGCTCATATCCTGTGGCTTAACGTCTTTGCCCAAGTTACCGACTAAATACGCCCCGTCAGGTTCTTTTACTTCAATAACCGCTATGTGTTTATCGAGCAAGCTACGGATATCTTCAGCGTATTCATCATAATTAATGGTTTCGTCGGCATCCTCACGTACTTGTTTACGTAAATCTACAAAGGCTTTTAAGTCACGCTTGTACAGGTCACGCTTATTGTCGAATGACTTATCTTCAAAGTAGGTGGCAGATTGCAGCGCTACTTTCATACAGTTTGAAAATGCCGTGAGTATAGAGTAAAAATCATCACGCTTTTTAAGGTTGGTGTCGGTAAGCTTACCATCAACCTCATGCACTTTCGGTGCTAGTGCTTGGCGTAAAGCGGGGCCATCTTGTTTGTTTTTAACACCATCGAATATCGCCCACAAATCACTGTGCAGTCCCGGAAGCTTTTTATACTCGGTGTCCATGCGGTTGTACAACCCTTTTAGGTCGTCTATATCAAAACCGCCTTGAGTTCGCTCCGCAAGGTCTTGGTACTTTTCTATGGTGGTATCAAGCTCTTTTAAAATGCCTCGGTAATCAATTAAGTAACCAAACTGCTTTTTGCTATGCAAACGGTTTACGCGGGCAATGGCTTGAATCAGGTTGTGCTCTTTAAGGGGTTTATCAATATACAGTACGGTGTTCTTTGGCTCATCAAAGCCCGTTAGCAGTTTATCAACCACTATCATGATGTCAGGGCCGTCATCTCTGCCAAAGTCTTCAATAATGGCTTTGGTGTAGGCTTTTTCATCCATTTTATCAACATTGGCTTTCCACCAATTTTGTACAATGTCTTTGCTTTCTTGATCAACTACATCATGCCCCTCACGCGTGTCAGGAGCCGACATTGCAACAACCGACGTAACGGTGCCAATTTTATCTAAAGCCTCTTTATAACGTATTGCAGAGGCTTTAGAGTCACAAGCTAACTGACCTTTTAAACCTTGATGCTTAAAGTTTTGAAAATGGTCGGCAATATCGTAGGCAATTAACATAATGCGATCGGCAGTTTGATAAATCTGACCTTTTTGCGAAAACTTTCTTTTTAAATCAGTTTTTTGTTTGTCGCTCAGCTTACTGGTACTGCGTTCAAACCACGCATCAATGGCTTTGTCGTTAACGTTTAGCTCTGGTATACGTTCTTCGTATAAAAGAGGGGTAACGGTTTTATCTTCAACCGCTTGCTGCATCGTGTAAGAGTGAATGATTTTACCGAACTTGTTTTCGGTTTTATCGTCTTTTAATAGCGGCGTACCTGTAAAGGCGATAAAAGCCGCTTTAGGTAGGGTTTGCTGCATACGGATATTATTTTCACCGTTTTGGCTGCGGTGGCCTTCATCCACTAATACAATAATATTAGGGCTGTCGTTGTAACAGTCTTTGTGTTTTATGGCAGAGCCAAACTTATTAATGATCGAGAAAATAACCCGTTCGTTACCTTGACCAATTTGCTCGGCCAAACGCTTACCTGTGGTCGCCATCGCATCTTTTTTATCACGGTCGGTCAGTACACCACCAGATGCAAACGTACGGCTTAACTGGTCTTCTAAATCAACGCGGTCAGTCACAATAATTACGCGGCACTGCGCTAGCTCTTCAAGCCAAATTAGCGCTTTAGATAAAAACACCATAGTAAACGACTTGCCACTGCCCGTAGTATGCCAAATAACACCGCCTTGACGTGCGCCAGTGTCATCGAAGGTGTTTATGCGCTCAATAAGTGCTTTTATGCCAAATACCTGCTGGTATCGAGCAACTATCTTGCCTGCTTTTTTATCAAATAAGGTAAACAGGCGGGTCATATCCAGTAGGCGCTCAGGGCGTAATAAACTTACAATCAGCCTATCTTGGTCGGTTACCGTCAGCTCACCTGCGGCAATAAGTGAAAGGTAATCATCTTTATCTTTTGCAGGGCGATGATTAAACAGTACATTTAATTGCGCATCACGCAATGTATGGTTTTTAAGCCTTACAAACTCAGCTTCCGGTATGTGTTCTTCTTTCCACTTTGCCCAAAACTTCTCAGGGGTGCCGCATGTTGCATACAAGCCCTCATGCCCGTTTATGGCTAACAATAACTGGCTGTAGGCATATAAATTCGGTATTTCATCTTGCTTTTGGTTACGAATATGCTGAGAAATTGCCTCAAAGTTGGTCGATTTACCTTCTTTGTTTGAATCGGGGCGTTTTGCCTCAATCACCACTAATGGCAAGCCATTTACAAAACACACAATGTCAGGTCTGCGGTTGCCCGTCCCCTCGGCATTTTGTACTACTAACTCTTCGGTACAATGAAACGCATTGTTATCAATATTATGCCAATCAATCAGCCTAATAGTGGGTGAGGCTTTTTTACCATCAATAAATTCAGTCACACTCACGCCATACATTAGCGCATCATAAATCTTCTCGTTAGCCGCTTTTAACCCTAGGTTCATGGCAGGGTTCAGCTCATGCATTACCTTATCAATGGCCGCTTCTGAGAGCGTATGCTGCTTACCAGCAAATGAGAACGTCTGGTTGGCTAAAAAGGCACGCATTACAGGTAACAACACCACCTGATGGGTGCTTTTTTTGTTACCTGCTAACGTGTTCCCACGAAGGGCTTCACACTCACTCGGTGGAATGAAGGTGTAACCCAAGTTGGTTAACAATGTCAGTGCGGGTATTTTTGCGCTAAATTCTTCTTGAAATTTAACACTGCTTTTAACCTTATTTGGCATGGTCATCCTTGTTCCTTTGTTGTTGCTGTAAGCGTTGTTGTAATTGTTCTAATGCTTGCAGTTCGCGCTCATCTTCGCGTGTTGCTTCTTCTAATTTACGATGGTTGTCAAACTGCTCATAGCGCTGTTTTGCTATTTCTTCCATATGTGTACGGCTCACTTTGCCTGCATTGGCCAGTAAAGCTTGTTCGTTAAACGTTATAAAGTTGTCTACATACTGTCGCCAGTTCTCAAGCGTTAAACGCTGTTTGTTTTTTGCCCTTAACTCGGCAAATTCTAAAAACATATTAACTAATCGGTTAAGCTTATCTAGCTCATCGGCTTGCAGGTAATTTTTAGCTATTACCACATCGGCTTTACGCACACGATTGCCCGAAAAATTGGTCAGGTTCATATTTGGCAGATCAGGGTTTGCTCGCTCTATCACTAACTCTGCGGCCGTAAACCCGGTGGCGGCGTAAAATAGTTTATTTTTCACCTCAGCAAACAATAAACCGGTGTCTTTTTCATTGGCACGATAATCGTCAGATAAAGCAAATAAATCACGCACTTTCTGATAAAAGCGCTTTTCTGACGAACGTATGTCGCGAATACGTTTAAGCAACTCATCAAAATAATCCCATTGGGGGTCTTTAAGTCGCTCATCATCCATCGCAAACCCTTTGCTTAAATACTCGCTTAAGGTGCGAGTTGCCCATTGCCTAAATTGCGTGCCTCGGGTTGAGCGAACACGGTAACCTACAGCAATAATCATTGGCAGTGCATACAGCTGGGTAAGGTACTCTTTACCATCTGCCGCAGTTGTAAACTTAGAGTTGACAACTGCGGCCTCAGACAGCTCATTCTCTGCTAATACGCTTTTTACGTGCTTGCTAATATTTTGCTTACTGGTTTGATATAGCTGCGCTATTTCAAGTTGTGTAAGCCACACATTACCATCCAGCGTGCGTAGCACAAACTGCGACTGCCCATCATCAGTGGTGTAAAGAATGAGTTCATCTGTCATAGGTCTATATACTCCTTTTTATAGCTAGTTCACGCTAACTAGCTGCCTACTTGCAATTATCGGGCTGTGTTAATTTGTCTCAGCAATGCGAATACCCGCAGGGTCGCCCGTAGGTAAAAATATTTGAATAGTGCGAGGGCGTTTTTGTGAAATCATGCGATCTCCTTATCGTCCAATTTTACTCTGCGTTTACCTGTTAATAGCTGCTGCATTAGTGCTTTCTTTTCTTGCTTCAGGTCAGCAAGCTGTTGTTCTAATAGTTTGATTTCTTTATCTGCATTGCTAAGAACAAAGGCAATTTTTTGCTGCTCCTTGATTTCAGGAAGGTTAACTTTTAAGACTTCAATATCTTTTGGATATATATGTAGCTGCGCTCCACCACTTTGAAATGAATAAATCTTGGCTTGGTTTAGTAGTAGATATTGATAAATGAACTGTATATCAGAGCACTGTTTCTCTTCTATAACAGAGCAATCTGAAGCCCATATTTTTTGTTTGTGATACGCTACAAAACCTGCGTATGCACCACTAGCACTAACGGTGATAACTTTTTCATGTGTATAGCTACTGTGTTTATAGGGACTTGTTTTTCCTCCAGCTATTACAGGATATTCACCAACTTCTAAATCTTTACTGCTTAGAGCTTTTCCTTTTTTTATTTTTGCTATATCAGATAAATGCAGATGCTCCCACTCTCCCTCAAACGGTTTGCCTGAATCATCAAGTAGGCGCTTTTTACCTGTGAGCAGTTGTTGCATTAGGGCTTTTTTCTGCTGTTTACTGTTGTCGATTAGGCGCTCGGTGTTGCAAATCGCTTTATCCCAAGTGGATAGGATTTTGGCGATTTTGCGTTGTTCTGAAAGAGGAGGACAAGGAAAAATAAGGCTATTTATATCGCCCAAATTGATTCGTGGAAGCAGACTAATAATAAGCCTTACGAACTGCCGTTTAGCTATAGGGTTATTTAATAAGTATGTATAGAAATATTTATCAGCTTTTTTCACTATTTAACATAATTTTAGCAACAGCAGCGTTACTGTTACATTCTCCATACTAGCCTTCATAAACCACAGCTTTTCCTAATGCTGAGCCTATTTTCGAGAATAAGATTGTATTGCTTTTTACATAAGATTTATTTAACGCTTTATGGACTTCTTCTGAGATGTAATAAGTGTTTGTCCAATCTATCGCACCTTCTTTTATCATTTCTGATTTAATAAAGGGAATGCCGTCATCTAAAAAAGTAATCAATTTAGTTGATGAAAAGCTTCCAAAATCCCTAATTGGCTTAGAATATAATTCATAAAAATCAATATATTGCCAGTCGTGTGGAATTTCACCCACAAGCTTGTGAGCTAAAACCAAATTGCTAGTTGCCATAACCCAACTCCTTTAAGTAGCTATCCATTTCAACTTCTAGGTTTTGCAGCTCCTTTTTAAGCTGTACACGCTCTGTCCGTACTGCTACTAAATCAATTTCGGCTTCTTCTTCAAAGGTATCAACGTAGCGAGGGATGTTGAGGTTAAAGTCGTTCTCTTTTATTTCGTCAAAGCTTGCTAGGTATGAATATTTATCGGTGGTTTCACACGCTTTGTAGGTATCGATAACTTTTTGAATGTTGTCAGGTGTTAGCTGGTTTTGGTTTTTGCCTGATTTGAACTCACGGCTGGCATCAATAAACAATACGTTTTCATTCGTTTTTTGCTTTTTAAATATTAAAATAGCGGCGGGAATGCCTGTACCAAAAAACAGCTTTTCTGGTAGGCCGATTACGGTATCTAGCAAGTTTTCTTCAATCAGTTGTTGGCGGATTTTGCCTTCGCTTGATGCGCGAAACAGCACACCATGTGGCACTACGACTGCCATACGGCCACCTTTCCCTGAAGAATTAGCAGGTTTTAGCGTTTCAATCATGTGGCTGATAAATGCATAGTCACCTTTGGTTTTAGGTGGTACACCACGGCGGAAACGCCCATAAGGGTCGCTGCTGGCATCATCATGACCCCACTTATCCAAACTAAATGGCGGGTTGGCTGTTACTACATCAAAGTGCAATAAGCCGTTGCCGTCTTTATCTAGTAGCAGTGGGTTACGAATGGTGTCGCCCCATTCAATACGGTGGTTATCTTCACCGTGTAGGAACATGTTCATTTTGGCGAGTGCCCATGTTGAACCTATCGCTTCTTGACCAAATAAAGCGTATTTTTTGGAGCCAGAGTTTTTACGTACCATAGCGCCACATTTTAAAAGCAGCGAGCCACTGCCCGTACAGGGGTCGCATATTTGGTCGCCTTCAACTGGTTCTAAAATGGTTGCTAAAAGGGTTGAGACCTCTGGCGGGGTGTAGTATTCGCCAGCGGTCGCGCCACTGCCTGCGGCAAAGTGTTTAATAAGGTATTCATAGGCGTTACCGATAATATCTAAGCTGCCAACACGCTCTGTGCTTAGGTTTAAAATGTCTTTACCAAAGTCTTCTAGTAAGTGGCGCAGTAAATCGTTCTTTTGTTTTTCTTGGCCTAAGCGGTCTGTGTTAAAGCTGATGTCTTGGAATACATTTTTAAGCTTACTGCCGTTAGCTTCTTCTAGTGCGTGTAGGGCTTTATCAATGCGCTCGCCGTTGCCTGCTTCGTAGCGTTTTCGTATAAATCCCAAAAGCTCGCGCCTTCGGGTAATACAAAGCGCTGCTTTGACATCATGGCGTGAATTAGGTCTGGGTTATCGCCATACTGAGTAATCAGCTTGTTGTATTCGTCTTTGTATACATCAGAGATGTATTTTAAAAACAGCATGGTGAGGGTGAAGTCTTTATAGGTATCGGCACTGATCACACCGCGAAAGGTGTCGCAGGCATTCCACACCGCTTTGTTAATATCGTCCTGATTGATTTGGTTGGTTGTGGTCATATATTTTAAGTCCTTGTTATTAATTTGTTCAATCTGATTTGTATCAGTCAATGCTTTCAAGTGTATGAGCGACAACGGTTTTAAGCCGTATATTGCAATGTGTTATTGGCCTGGCGCTATAGAAAAGTCGATTAAATCAACCAAGCTATTTTTATTTTTTAAATGTAATTGGTGCTCACCACTAGTTAATGTTGCCTCATTAGTACAATCAACATTCCACTGTCGGAGTAAATACTCTGCTAATGCTGCTCTGACTTTTAGTGTGAGTACGCCATCAATCATGCCATAATCCATTTCAATTGCTCTGCTATGAATGAGCTTTGGGTGTGGTACTAATTGCAATTCACATAAGGTATTCCATGCTGTGTCTCTATCAGCTAATTCATTATTTTTTGGTGTTTCTGTAATTAATTCGACGCGCTCAAATCGTGTGCAGACAAAGTCTCTAAACTCACCGCTTTTTCGATCGTAAGCGCGCACATGCCAGCGGTGCCCATTATTAACAATGGCATGAGGTACTAGCTCTCGTTGAGTTGTGCCACTGGTTAGCGACTCATACTGGCACTTAATTGCAGAGTGTGTATAGATTGCTCTTACGATAGCCGAAACAACGTTCGGCTTAGGGTGAACTAATCGAATTGCGTCAAAACATACCTCAGAGCGTTCTTGTGGCACCGAGAAGCCATCACCAAAGCCTTTTGCTAATGTATTAAGCACAAATTCAGGGTTATGATTAAAAACGGCTCTGAAGCCCTCTGAGCGAATATAGCGCTTATTCTCGTGCATCAGCACCGCATTGCCTGGTGCTAATTCTTTATATAGCGCTAAGTCGCGCGTACACGACGCTAAACCAGTTTTAAATTTTTGGATAAGGTCGGCTCTTGCTATTTGACCAAAAAACTCAAGGCTAAAGTCAATAAAAGCAAGGCGCTCGCGTTGTGAATGGGTCAAATTTTCTAGCTTCATAGTCTAATAAAACCAAGTTTTAATCACAGTACATTAGCCGAAATAGAACAAAGGAGCAATCAATATGATGAAATCATTTTGATTACTTTGTTTGTACCCATCTTAAAAAAACGACGGATAGCTTACAGTTAATCAAAATATTCAAATTTGAACTAGGCTTATAATCTGGAAACATATATGAATATCGAGTGTGAGCCAAAAGCCAAGAGAGAAACTTAAGGTCGCATTTGTGACATCAAATTTAATTAGGGCGAATTCGCTATAATTAAAATACTAAAATGAAACTATCAGTATAGATAAGTATCTTAATGCCAATAAAATTCATCACATTTACACAAAAACTTCAAAGACACTTTAATGCGTGCGGATGAACTTTGGAATTAAGCCATTGAAGAACCATATGTAGCCTGTTCGAGGGAAATAAATCGTAAGAAGCTAGATAACCTGAACTCTGGATAATAAATCTATCTCAAGCAGCTATTTTCAGCGCTAACTGCGTTGAATTTACTTGCAATAGGCTAGCTATTGACGCGTAATTTCGCCTTGTTTTCACTG